>Ga0315282_10000229_pt1 | contig 112759 bp, 104 predicted proteins | sample YL17G07_20_MG_FD_203693 | JGI IMG/M metagenome (GOLD analysis project Ga0315282, IMG submission 203693) | Sediment microbial communities from Yellowstone Lake, YNP, Wyoming, USA - YL17G07_20 | ecosystem: Environmental > Aquatic > Freshwater > Lake > Sediment | place: USA: Wyoming | collected... | reverse complement strand
CGTTAGTCTCCATGTACAATGCATTGTTAGCATCGTTGTATTGATATCTTATATATTGACCATCAGGTGTTTCCATGCTGCATTGCTCTAAAGTCTCATCAATTACATACACCCTATTGGCAGTGCGAATCTGGGTCGTTATTCGGTTAAGCGCCTGCCGGGCCTTGTTGATTGACTTAAAGATATCTTCGTTTTCCCGATAATTTGTGAACGATGCGTTAAAAGCTACAGCCACAGCAGCAAGCAATATGCCCATTACTGCCAAAGCAATCAGTAATTCCACAAGAGTAAAACCTGCGGCAGATTTAATCGACCTGGTTGACATAGATGCCCCCCACCTTTAGTTATCAATATCGGCTCGAAGCCAACTCGCTGAGCTAATTTCCTTAGAGTTCAAAAAAACCTTTACAGTTACTCTAACAAAGTTGCTGTCAGCGACAACCTGCTCGAAGTTACTTTTGCTCACGTTTTCAACTGTAATTTGCTCGCTGAACACAGCGAAGTCGTTTAAACTTTCTCCGTCTGCACTTATTGGCGGCGAAAACGTGACATTATCGAAATGTTCCAAACCGTACAAATTATCATAGTTGACTGAGATAGAACGTTCCCTCACCTGCTCGATTAGAAACTCAGCGGTTGATAAATCCGTCGCGGCAGCGTTAGCCTTTGTGAATGAACTGTTGGCTACAACCAGGGACGCAATTGCAAGTCCGACCAGCAATATTGCAATTAACACCTCAATAAGTGTAAAACCATGCTTTTTCATAATAGCACACAGGTTACCTGTGTTCTCATCTACCTACTCACAACAGCACTGGACATCTTAAATATCGGCAGAATAATACTCATCGCGATAAAACCAACCAAAATACCCATCAAGACTATCATTATAGGTTCTATCATTGAAACTGTAGTTTTGATAACAGTTTTGAGCTCTCGAGCGTAATAATCAGAAACATCTTTCAGCACATCGCTCAAGGTCCCCGAATCTTCGCCCGTTCTTATCATTTGGATTACATTGCTGGGCATCAGCTTATACCGTATGAGACTGGGGGCAATTTTTTTACCCTGCCTTACCTGTTGATAGACACCAAGCCACATATCCCTATAAAGGACATTTCCCGATATTTGCGAAGTTATGGAAATGGTATTAAGAATGGGCACCCCGGCCTTGGTCAGCACCCCCATTGTGTGCAGGTTCCTTGTTATATAAAGACTTCTGCAGAGCGTTTTGACAAGAGGCAACACCAACTTGGTCTTATCCCACCATAGCCGGCCGGTATTCGTGCCAATAAAGTACCAAAACCCCGTAACCATCGCACCAACACCCATCAAAATAAAAAGCCAGTAACTCCGCAGAAATACGCTGCTCGCCATTAAGATTTTGGTGGGCCTCGGCAATAAATGTTCCTTGCCTGCAAATATCGCCGTGAACTTCGGCAAAACAAAGCACAGCAGGAAAATAGTCACCAATACCGCCATAACTGCTATGATAATTGGATAAACCATCGCCCCTTTAATCTGTGAGCGGGTCTCGGCCTCCTGGTCCAGATACTCCGCTAACTTTTGCAACATTAAGCTGAGAGAACCGGAAGCTTCTGCTGCAGCCACCATATTTATATAAAGATTGCTGAATACTTGCGGATGCTCAGCAAGCGCCTGTGAAAAACTTCTGCCCGCTTCTATCTTGTCTTTTAAATCGGTGATTATTGCCACAAATCTTCGGTTCTCGAGCTGGGCGGCTATTAACTCCAGCGAATCCTGAATGCTTATCCCCGCCCGAACCATAATTGCAATCTGATTAGTGAAGTTCAGAATATCCTTATTGCTCGGTCCGAACCCAATCCTGAAGCTCTGGATTTTTTTCAGTATGTTCTCCTGCCGACTTCCGGTTTTCCCGCTCTGCTTTTGTTTGTGAAGTGTCTGAGTAGGCCGCGGATTTTCAGCAACCACAGCTGCACCTTCATAATTTTGCGAAAAATTTCCGAACATATTCCTCCAACCTTTTCAAGCCCTCATTTTGTAATCTACAGAAGCCTCCTCGTAAAATGGTGTCCCTCCATTTACTGTGCATTACGTAGGCCTCAATCTGCGACTTATCGCAAATTAGAAACCTCAAGCGGTTGGATAACTTCGAACTGCTCCATAGGCACAAGCAACTTCTCCATTCTCCCGGGATTAGTCGATTTCGTAATTGCTTCATTTCTGTCTATGAAACCTTTGGAATACATATCAGTAATGCTGTTATCCATATTCTGCATACCAAGGCAGCGGGAAGTCTCAATGATATTGGGTATTTCGTAGATTCTGTTTTCACGAATACAGTTTCTTACCGCTATGGTACACAACAAAATTTCCGTGCACGGCACCATCCCCGGCACATCTATTCGCTTAAATAGTGTCTGTGAGACAACGGCCTGCAGTGTATTGGCCAACATTGCTCGAATCTGCTCCTGCTGATTTGCAGGATAGATATCTATAATACGCTCAATGGTCTGAGGAGCATTTATCGTATGCAGCGTACTAAAGACGAGATGTCCGGTTTCAGCGGCGGTAATTGTTGAACTCGTAGTTTCGAGGTCCCGCATTTCACCAACCATAATAATATTGGGGTCCTGCCGTAACACGTGCTTCAGGCCCGATGCAAAATCCGGACAGTCAAAACCGATTTCACGCTGCTCTATCATGCTCATTTCGTTTTCTAACAAATATTCGATAGGGTCTTCCAACGTGATTATACGTTTTTTATATTTTCTGTTTATCAATCCTACCATTCCAGCCAGTGTTGTGCTTTTACCAGAACCAGTATGGCCTGTCACTAACACTAATCCTCTCGGCAAGTCAGTTAACTCTTTGACTATCGGCGGCAGATTCAACTCGTCTATTAAAGGGACCTGATTTGGAATCACTCTAAACGAAATTGCTATCGTCTCACGCTGATAATGAGCATTAACGCGGAACCGATGGCCATCCTCGATGGTTGTCGAGAAATCGAAGTCCCTCTTTTCTTCAAGTTTTTTGAACTTGTCCAACCCAATCATATCAAGAACCATTTCCTTTGCATCTTCGCTGCCGACAACAGGGAAATCCATCTCGATCAGTTCCGTATTTTTCCGTAATATAGGCGGCATCCCAACATTGATATGCACATCGCTCGCTTTTTTCTCTATCGCATCCGCCAGTATAGTTTTTACACCTGCCATATCACAATCCCCTTTTAACAAACAGACACCGTTTCATTCCAAGTAAAAGTAAATCGGGTTTAGGTTCCCATTTGCTGTATTTCGAGGTTCCTAAACGCACTTTATTCCGTTTGGGGGCCCACTAATTACCTCTCTCTTTTATTACCCGATATTTTTGAAGAAAACCTCCTCTCCACTTTGGCCATACATTTTGGTCACTCGCAGCACTTCTTCTATTGTCGTCAAACCCTGTTTTACTTTTGTTATCCCATCATCAAACAAACATGGCTGCTTGCTTTCGTAAAATACCCGGCGCACGTTACCTATGGAGGGGTCTTTGTTAATTATATCCCTGAATTCTTCATCAATAACTAACATTTCGTAAATACCCATTCGGCCTACGTAGCCTGAGTCCCTGCAATAATCACAACCGGCACCGTGAAAAAGCTGGTCCGGGCTAACCCCTGAGTTCTCCACATATTTGCGCATATTTTCCGGGACGTGGTAAATCTGTTTGCACTTCGGACAAATCTTTCTGACCAGCCGCTGAGCCAGCACTGCATTCAACGATGCTGCTATCAGGTAGGCATCAATGCCGATATCGACCAATCTTGTAATACTGCTTGCCGCATCATTTGTGTGCAACGTCGAAAGTACCAAATGCCCCGTCAAGGCCGCTCGCACAGCTATTTGAGCTGTCTGGTTATCTCTAATTTCGCCTATCATTATGATATCCGGGTCCTGACGCAGCAAACTCCTCAATGTCGAGGCAAAATCGAGACCAATTTTCTCGTTGACCTGCACCTGGTTGCAAAAACCAAGTTCATATTCTACCGGGTCTTCAACCGTTGATATGTTCAATTTATCACCGTCCATTTGGCACAGAGCCGAGTACAGCGTAGTACTCTTACCCGAACCCGTAGGGCCTGTAACAAGCAAAATCCCATTGGGCAGCAATATTTGCTTACTAAAAACGGCCATTACTCCGGGCTCCATACCTAACTGCTCAAGACCTCGTATAATCGATTTACTATCCAGCACGCGGATAACTACTTTTTCTCCACGATTTGTCGGCAGTATCGAAACTCGCAAATCAATCCCTCTGCCACTGACAATAACTGAAATTTTCCCATCCTGCGGCAGCCGTCTTTCAGAAATATCGAGATTAGACATAATTTTAATGCGTGAAACAATCGCGGGATGCATCTTTAACGGCGACTGCATTATTTCGAAAAGTATTCCGTCTATACGGTATCTTATTTTCGTAAACTTGTCCTTCGGCTCAATATGAATGTCACTGGCACCATCATTTACTGCACTGCTAATCAGATAATTAACGAACTTAATGACAGGTGATTGGCCCGCCATTTTTTCGAGGTCTTCAAAATCTCTCTCCTGGTCCTGAACGACCTCCACATCCGTCATGTCACTAATGATATCGTCAAAATTGTAATCGATTTTTTCCTCCTTGAACGAATCGCACACTGCCTCAATAGCTTCGGCACTGCACACTACGACCTTCAGCTCCATCCGGGTTTGTCTTTTCACCTCTTCTATCGCAAAGACATTCGCAGGCTCAGAAGTTGCAACAACCAAAGTCTCTCCCTGGGTTCCAAAATGCCCTTCATTGCGTTGGGGGCCTTTTTCTATCGCAATCGGGCAAACAGAACTATCCTTTATAAAATCGATGTCGAGCTTCTCAAAAGCTTCTTTCTCCACATCTTCCGGTTTTATATGTCGAAACTCCAGACCGTACAGCGAAGCCTTTGCCTCTAAGATGTCATTAGCATTGATTAGCCCCGTTTTCAGCAGCAATGTTACGACATCAGAAGCTGTTTTTATTCTGCCATAGGCGAACTCCTGCTGCAGGCGGCTGTGCGCCTCGGGCGTAAGCTTGCCCATATCCAGCAACACATCAGCGATATCACACACGTGCGATTCGCCAGTCTCTTCGGGGCAATAAAGGTTACTTAGCCCGCGTATCGACTGGTCCGGATTCCCGTTTTGCGACTTATTGCAAAATGGGGCTCCGCTCTCAGAGCAGGTCTGGCCACCTGTGGTTTCCATATCCAATCCGCCGGTGGCGGATTGCAAATTGGTTTCCGGCTCTGATGAACTTCGCTTTCTTTCAAATGTAAAAGGTGGTTTCATTCCGATAACTTCAATATTATTTCCACACCATCTGATTCAAGCAAAACCGTACTATCGCTAATTTGGCGAACATTGAAACCTCTTATTGAATCTCCCTCATAAAGGCGTCTATCGTCAATCACACAGCACTTTCCTGTATCAGTCGCCACAATGCTCAAAAGCTGCATATCCTTTGCTTGTTGTCTCAGCTGCTCCTGCCTCATGATTTCGGCGTTAATACCGAAACTTCCTTTTTCAGTATCGGACTTTTCCTTTAAGTTGCCCAAAAATATCTCATGCTTAAATGGATTTTTCACCAGTTCATCGACCTTCACCTGTTGCACGTCCGAAAACTCATAAAATTTCTTAACTATCTCACCCATCCGGTTAAACATTTCTGACCTAACGCCGATAAGTTGTGCAATTGCCGTCTCAATCTGTGCCTCTTCAGTGCTAACCTGCCCCAAGCAGGCTGTCGCTGTTTGGGGCGAGCTCTTTTTTATCATGAACCAAAGGCACAACAGACCTAAGATAAACAGACCGGCAAGCAATATCGTGCTCCTGCGAACATTTTTTTTATCCCGAGCCGCTACGGTAAGATATTCCTGCTGCGTCCCTAACGCATTTTCTTGCGTTTGAGGGCACCCCTGCCCTTGTGTCCCTTCGTGGGTTTTCAAACGAGGTCCCTGCACCTCATTGCGATTGAGGTCCCCAGCACCATTAGTGGGTGTCCTGCCAACCCGCCGCGGGCGGGGCGGTTCCTGCCCTGATGGTTCCCCATACCCCTTTTCTCGTATGAAAGACAACATAGCAAACTCCATTAACTTCGTATCTCCCGTCTCTTTCAAAATAGGGTGAACACTTCAGGAGAATACGCTACTTTTTAACTGGTTTTGTTCTGGAAAAATATGCTCACTATAAAATCAACTGCTATTTGACCCTCGCCTTTCACTTGTTTCTCTAACTCAAGCCTGCGTATTTTCATTATGCGAGGAAGTTTCTCAAGCTCTAAAAGGAACGAATAAAACGAATTAAAATCCCCCTCTAATTTCATTTCTAAGAGCTGTTCGATGTACCCACTATTATCTTTTTTCTCCAGCCTTCGGATTGTCTTGCACTTTATCCCCTGCTTTTCTCCAATTACAGTTATATCCTGAAGGACCTTGTCGATTTCAATTGTAGGTGGTAGCTTGCTTTCAAAAAATTCTATCGCCTCTCGTAATTGTTCAAGCTGTTTACTCAAGTCCTCTGCCGCTACAGTGGCCTTTTCAAATTCGGCCAAATTAGCCAATTTCGTCTGAAGTCGAGCTTTCTGCTCAGCCAAATGTCTGTTAGCCGGCTTAATCATATATTGGTACGCAGCGTAAGCCACCCCCAACAACAAAACGAAAAACACGGCTTTTCTTAAACCACTTGTCATAATTTTGCCTTTTCGCAACTGTTATTGATAAGGGGTCCGCGCAAAACAGGAACCCAATTCAATAATCAATAAAACGCCCTCTCACATTTAGCCTTAATCCCTCCGATATCTTCTTTGGTAAGATGGATGTCTTTTCTAAGCATCGCCGTCAGTTTAAATTTTCTGAATATGGTACCTTCGATTTCGTGTTCTTTCGATTCCACCAGCGCTACATTGTCCAGCAATCCGTCGGAGGCGGACAGTTTCTCAATATAAGCCGCGACCTGAAGGTCACTGGGAGCAATGCCCTCAATATCTATGCATGTCTCTAACAATCTCTCTTGTGATACTTCCGGCTGAGCTGCCATTGCCTTTTTAGCTTGTGCTTGCTCGTATTTATTAGTTACTGCAACACGATTTGCTGCCTTCGGCCCTTTTTGAACAACGTTCAGTCGCAAGAGCGATACCCCCATCGGCAAGTTATTCGTCAACGACGCTAACAGAACACTTCGTGGTACCGGCTCAAGCAGTTCCGCCGTAGTAAGAGCCGTCTTTATCATTACTTTGCGATTTGTTTGAAGCTCTTCAAATTGTTTTATGGCCTCTTTTGCCCGGGCCATTTTAGCATTTACAAGTTTTTCCTTGGCACTGAGGGCCCCCTGCCGTACCTTGATAGTCATAAATGCACCACCCAATGCTGCCATCACCACCGCAAACAACACAAGATACATCAAGTTTGTTCTCCGACATTCACCACTTTGAATGTAATCATCAGGCACAAAATTTATGTTAAGCATTTTTTACACCTACCTCCTCTTGTCAAGCTCTCCAACGGGTTCCCACCCCGCAACTTGTCGCTGAGACCCGGAACACACTTTTTCGCGTTTGGCAATCTGCAAAATGAGATCCCTGTCCCGTTCCTATGATAAGCTAAGCCCAAAGGCAGTAGCCCAATTAACTTTACATTGCCTCCTATCTATCACTAAGCCATAGAGATTTGCTGTTTCCACCGCTGCCAAACAATCTCCCATCTGTGCCGGCATTCCCAGCTGCTTTGCTATTGTTGTACATATATCTCTATCAACAGCATGACTCGAAAGGAAAATCAAACGTTCTATTTGAGCTTCTTCGTGCATCGAGCCAAAACGCCGCCTGCAGACAGTCAATTCCAACACCAATTTTGCTATCATTTCATCGGCAGGGGCCCCCAAATGTCTTTCACCGCGATTGGGAGCCATCCCAAGCTGCTTTGCCCCTACGGGTATCGAACAAGCAAAAAGCGGATTCCTATGGCGGCAAATTACAACATTCGTATAATTCGTATCTATATCGAGCAGCATTACAATCGCTTCGACATCAGATTTACGTCTGCCAAAAAACTTGGCGTAGCTGTTTGTCAGCGCCGTGGGCCAAACAGCAATAGACTTAATTTGCAGATTGGCCCTTTCGTATATCGCCAGATGTCTATCAATTTTTTTCCGCTCAACTGCTACCACCATAACATTATCATCCTCAGCCGGGAGGTACTTTATCATCGCATCATCAGCTTCAAACGGCAGTTTCTGTTTTATCTTTGAAAAGAGAGCATCTGGCAGTTTGTCTTTTTCTATCTTCGGCATTTTCATATGGTCAATAAACACCTCGCTTGCCGGTATTGCCGCTATTACATCTCTGCCCTGAAATTTGCCGTTCGCTGTCAACTCACGTATAGCTTCGATAGCCCATCTTTGCCAATTGCTGCTGCCGAGTTCTACATCCTCCGGCCGATTCTTACTGCCACCCGCAATCAAACTTATACCTCTTTTGTTATTTTCAAGCTGGACCACAGTCAGGGCATCATCTCCCATATCCACACCAATTGGGGACCATTTTGCGGAGCTCCAAATGCGAAAAACAGCACCTGGCAGTCCTGCGGTACGTCGCAGAACAGGGACCCCTGAATATTCGCGGTTTTTCAGAAACCAAGACATACAAACCTCACCCACAAAAGCTAACCGGAACCCCATTTCGCAACGTATTGCAAAACGGGAACCCGCCCTAAGGGTTATTAACCCCGATTTTTGCCGAGATAGCGCCAACTAAAATATATAAAACAGACCCCAGTCAGCCAAATGGCAGCAAAAGTTAATTTTACTTCCTATAAAATGTGCGATTTCAACCGCTGACTTGGGGTAAATTCACAAATAGCTTTAGTTTATGAATGAAACGGACTGCTTTGAAGCTTGCTCGTGACAAAAAACCCTTTAAAAACAAATTTCCAGTATTTTCTATTACTTTAATTAAAAGGGGGTTCTCTTCAAAAGCAGTATCGTGGCCGGGTCATAAAATTTTTGCCAGGTTTTTAAAGAAAGGGAAAAACAAACTTTATAGGACGAGCTTCTGCGCCTATTTTTAGTTCTTAAAAAAGTTCATTCGGCCTTGAGCTGACGTTTCATTAAATCAGCAATTGCCGTTTGCACCGGTTTGTTCTCAAACAGTACCTCATAAACAGCGCGGGTAATCGGCATCTCAACATTATATTGCTGTCCAAGAGCAACAACAGATTTACAGGTAGCAATACCCTCAATAACTGATTCAGTAGCTTTTTGGGCTTGCTCTACGGTTTGGCCTTTACCTATTCTTTCACCGAATGAGCGGTTTCTGCCCTTGGGAGAAATACAGGTTGTCACCAAGTCACCCAGGCCTGCTAATCCCGCAAATGTCTGCGGCCTTGCCCCGCAAGCAATCCCCAAACGGGCTATCTCGGCAAGTCCCCTGCTCAAAAGAGCCGCCTTTGCGTTATCACCGGCGCCCATCCCGTCTACAATTCCCGCGGCGATAGCGATAATATTCTTCATTGCACCAGCTAACTCAACGCCGACAACGTCTGTGTTAGTATAAATACGCAGCCACTGAGTTGAAAAGGTGTATTGAATTTCTCTGGCTAATTCCTCATCGCTGCAGGCAACCGCAGCCGTTGCTGGAAGTTTCCTGGCTAATTCATCGGAAATGGTAGGGCCGCTCAGCATAACACACTTGACATCCTCGCCCAGCACATCAGCGAGAATCTGACTCGGGCACAGCAACGTACCATTCTCAATGCCCTTAGCTACTGAGACAACTGGGACATCCTTTGGGAAATAATTTTTCAGCCTCCCCCAAACCCCTCGCATAAATTGACACGGCACAGCCGATACAATTAAATCAGCACCGGCCATTATGCGCTCATCATCGCTCTCAAACACCAGAGTTTCAGGCAATTTATAACCAGGCAGGAATTTTTTGTTTTCACGGCCTGACTCTATCTGTTTTAACTGCTCACGGTCATAACCCCACATTTTTACTCGTATTGCGTATTGTGTATTGCGTATATCGTTTAGCTTTGATTTTTTCTTGGCGGTCTTTGCGAACTCTGCGGTTGATGCTTTTTCGCAGAGCAGCATAGCCAAAACAGTGCCCATTGCACCATCGCCGATTATGGAAACATTCCTGAACATAGAGGAGATTATACGGCCAAACCCCGAAATTGCAACGTGTTTGCCATTCCTAAGTATCCCTCTTGAAATTGGCTTTGTTTGGGTTTGTTTTGACCAAGAGTCCATTGTCCATTTTTCATTGTAATTCTTTGTTTTCATTGAGGTTATAAACATTTGACTTTTTTGAAAATTGGCTTTGTTTTGCATAATTAACTTCATTTTGATTGATTTTTCCGCTCAGCGCAGAAAACAAGCACTTCCGCCGAAGGCGGACAAAAGAGAAAAAACAGAATATAGAACTCAGAATACAGAATTCAGAAGACAGCAAGCATAAAAGTCAAAACCATAAACAAATCCGAAAATCCACTCCGCCAGAGACGGAAAAATGCTCTTTAATAGATTATTTGACTTGGACCTGCTGGACCTGAAACCTTGCCCTGCTGGGCGATATGCGTTTATCCACTGATAAACTGGCGAGTATTATACCAAATTTCAGGGAAAAGTCAAGGGGAATTTAGTCGCTAGTCGCTCGTGGCTGGTCGCTCGAAGTTACAAAAACCCTGTGGTGCGGCCGATAGGCCACAGATGCTGTTGCTTCCGGAGGCGGCTATGAGGAACATCAGTATTACGCAGGAGTGAAGCGACGAAGTAAATAAAAAAGATGGCCGAACTGTAGGACGCAACAGCAAATTTTTTTATCGCAGGGAAATTTAATAACAATCCAAAACCAATTTATCAATCAAAAGCGCAGGTGGTTTGCTGTTCAAATCTTAGATTTTTAAAATTTTTTTTACCTCTTTAATTTCAACGGGTTATCTCCAACGGAGATAGTCTATCCACCCAGATTTTTCGCATCAAACGCGCAGGTTCGTCCAATTGTATGAATGAGATTGAATTGGTACGAAAGATGAAAGAGGCGAGTTTAGACCTTAACGCCGCTGGAACGATTGAAGAAAAGGAGCGAGAAAAGGTCATAAATTGTGGTGCCGTGATGGTTCGCCAGTACATTTTGGCCTAAAATCTTTGAAGAAACTCAGTTGAATAGCCATAAAAATAGGTTTTAAGTGCAAAAGTTTCTACTGGCGACCGCCGATTATAAAAGGTATAGTGGAGGGGCTCCATCGATTACCAAAACGATGAGTAATAAATATTCTTGACTTTTTAGGCGAATAAGATAGAATTATAATACAGGAGAAATAACCTGTGGCATATCAACTTACTAAAGCAAAAATTGATGACCATGTTGAAAAGATTGGTGTTATCGTACGCCCTGCTATTGAACTTAAGCTAGAAGAACAGCATTTATTTCGTTTCTATCAAGATTTAGTTGAAAAGCTACCTAAACTTTTTGAAAGCCTTATCAAAACCCCTGTAGATTTGCAGATTAGGAAAAAACTAATCTTTCCAGGAAAAGGAGAAGTAGATGCTATTACACTGGGTATTACACAACAAGGGCCAGTGTTTATGGTTCCTCGCAAAGTATCTGTTTTCGATGACGAAACATCTTTCGGAGATATTATAGATATTGCCCTTACCTGTATTGATATTTTTAAGAAGAATTTCCCGCACAAATCAATCCGTCGAGTTGGGCATATTAATGAATATATTTTTAACTTGGGTACAGAAAATTCAGTTCTATTTTTAGCCAAGCGATTTACTCGCTTAAACATTCCACCAAATGGTGAGATAGAAATAAGAGTGAATAGTCCAACAGATGACCACAATAGAATTATTCAGCTTCGGCATGCCGTTAAAACATCCATACGACCGAACATTCAAGAAATTGAGGACGTAAAAGCCTATGGGTTAAGAGTAGTGGTAGATTTTAATAACCGTGATATGAGCAAGGAGCTCGATGATGACGATATACGAGCTATAATACAGTCATCAATACAATATAATGAGAAAGAGTTACTCTCTTTCTTGAATGGCTATTTTGAGGAGGAGTGAACGAAGTATGATTAAAAGTAATTATGTGAGTAATAATTCGTTGGCTTCTGACGATAATTACACTAGTATTTCGCCGCAGGAGGGTTTTATCTGTTGCGAAATTCCTATTACGAATTCGCCTTTAGAAAATGGATGGTATAGAAAGGGAAAAAAAGCCATACGTGTTATCTTAGGGCGGTTAGGCGAAATCTATAGAATGTCTGCGCCGAAAATGGGTCTTATCATCGAAGGTTCAAATATAGCAGAAGCTTGGGAGAAATTTTTCGCTGAGATGAGCAGAATCGAAGATTCTGATTTAACCTTTGATGTTGGACCTACTCGTCGTGATGAAATCACAGAAGGTTTAAACGTGCCTGAGGAGGAGGACTGGTCTGGGTCGTTAAGTGAATCAGAGGATGATTAATGCAAGTGCAAGGATGGAATCCGACGCCGGGTTATATCATCCGGGCGGAGGTTCAATACTCGGATTCAGAAGGCACAAAAAGCCGCTTTCCAGTAGTGGTATCTAGTGCTGAATTTAATAAAGCAAATCCAGAGGTGATTGTTGCTTTTACAACGAGTTCAGCTAATGTAAAGCAGCCACGTCCCTATGATGTTGAGATTTCAGATAAGCATCCTGATTTTCCCAATACTGGTTTACCTCATTCCACAACGGTCCGATGCGGGCGATTTTGGACCATCAATAAGGATAAGATATCTGATGTTATTGGTGTAGTACCCGCGGATTTACTGAGAGATGTCCAACGTCTTGTACTGGAATGCTTCGACCGTCCGCCAAAGACTTCTCCTTAAATTTCAATAACTCTATCTTTGAAAAGAGAAAAGAAGAAGCAATCCTCACACTTAAATGCTGTTGCTTCCGGAAGCCGTCATGAGGAACATTAGTATTACGCAGTCCCGTAAGGGACGAAGTAAATAGGAACAGGAACCGAACTGGAGGACGCAACAGCAAGTCGAATGACCCACAACATAAAGTTGTGGGCTAACCGATTTTGAGATTGCCGCGCAACGACGGTGAGCTTATCCGGAGACAATTTCGATGGTTTCCGGGTGGAGTCTTTGCAGGCCGGCCAACTGGTTTTGGCCCAGCCTGGCATCAATCAGAACAGAACCATCGCAATATTGCTCCTTAATGATTGTCCCGTATGCCCGCAGAAAACTCTGGACTTTGCCGTTTGATTGGCTGCTGCAGACCCGCAGCAGAATTTCTCCGCCCCTATATTTTGCCGAGACGGCTTCACTTAAGTGTTCCAGGCCAAAACCTGTCTTAGCTGATATGCAAGCCGCATCAGAAAAGAGCGTCTGCAGCATTTCAAGGTCGCCGATTTTTCTGACGATGTCAACTTTATTGAGGACCTTCAAAATCGGCTTTTCGCCGCAGCCGATTTCGCCTAAAACCTTGTTCACAGATTCAATCTGCTTGAATACATCGGGACTTGCCGCATCGATGATGTGAACAAGCAGGTCGGCATTGACAGCCTCTTCGAGCGTTGCCTTGAATGACGCGACTAATTGATGAGGCAAATTTTTCACAAAACCGACCGTGTCGCTTATAAGAACCTCTACACCTTTGGCAGGCGTCCATTTTCTTGTTCGCGTATCGAGGGTCGCAAAGAGCCGGTCTTCGACAAGGACACCTGCGTTGGTAAGTGCGTTTAGAAGTGTGCTTTTGCCTGCATTGGTATAGCCAACAATGCAGATTTTGAACATTCCCTTTCGAGCGTCAATCTCACGAATCCTGCGATTATCGATATTTGCAAGCTCTCGCCTAAGGTCTATGATTCGTTTAGAAACCAGGCGCCGGTCGATTTCCAACTGCTGCTCACCCGGCCCTCTGGTTCCTATGGCGCCGACAGCACCGGCAGCAGTTGCTCCGCCCGCACCTGCTACGCTGTCTAAGTGCGACCACATTCCGGTCAATCTCGGATAGGTATATTCAAGCTGGGCCAGCTCAACCTGAAGCTGGGCCTGTTTGGTTTGGGCTCTGGTGGCAAATATGTCCAGAATCAGCTCGCTGCGGTCGAGGACTTTGATGTGGATAATCTCTTCGAGTTCACGAATCTGGGCCGGCGACAGGTCGTTATCAAATATAACAACATCAGCTTTGAACCGCCTGACCCGCTCGGCAAGCTGGTCGGCTTTGCCTTTACCTATGTATGTAGTTGAATTTATTGTCCGGATTTTCTGCTGAAATCTATCTACGACAACCGCCCCGGCACTTTCCGCAAGGGCCGTAAGTTCAATTAAATCGTCCCCATCGCTGTGAGTATGCGGGACAGCGGCCACCAAAATGGCCCGTTCTTTCCTGACTTTTAGCGTCTGGCGCAATTTTTCCAATTAAAAAATGCCTCCAAAACCACTTTGTTGTTTATTTTAGCATATTTGCCCATATTACTCAACAAAATCACGATACTCGGCAAATTTACGGGTTTTTTGAACTGATAGCTGTATTTTTCAGCTAAAAAAACTTGTTTTTGCATAAAAAACCTGCCGGCAAAGGTTTTTGGACTTGATAAAATATAAAATCTAAATTAGAGTAGCGGTTCTTGTTATTTTTGACGAATTAAAAATACAATATGGTAAATGGTTAAACGGTAATTGGTTAAATGGTTACCAATCACCAGTTACTAATTACCAGTTACCAATCACAAAGGGATTGAAAGGGTCCTATTTTTATGCTAAAAGTCAAATCGCGTACAGGTGAATCAGTTCAGCAAATGATGAGACGCTTTAAGAAGCTGTGCGAAAAAGAGGGTTTAATCAGGGATATGAAGCGTAATGCCTACTACGAGAAACCCTCGGAAAAGAATCGCCGGCGTATGCGCAAGGCCCAGCGAACTGCAAGCTACAATTACTAACACAAATCCCTTCCACAAATTCCCATTGCAATAATCAATTCCACTGGCTTGCTCAACTTTTATTTTTGCACCGGCCAGAATACCGCATCACCAAATTCACTGTGCCACAACTGTGGCTTTCCTTTTTCGCCTCGATAGACTTGTCCGCCGTCATCTTTGAAATTGAGGCCGACACTGTATAATGTGAAATTATCCGCCGTCTTTTTATAAACCAGCGGCTGGTCACTAAACGGGTCCAAAGGAATTTTTTTAAGGTAGCTGGCAGCTACCAGTCCTTCCAGATTTTCCGGATAGTTGCCGGTGCTTTGTTTGAATCTTATTACAGCAAGAGTAGTTTCAACTGCCTCAACCTGCGTTTTATGGCGGTATGCTGTCTTACTTACCGCACCCACGGCAGGCACCAACACACTTATAGGCCAATATCGTACTTGTTTCGAAGTTGACCAACTATCAAAATCCATTCCAAAATCGAAATTTTCTTCATGCAACTGCCACGGGGTTTTTGTCGCACATTTTTCAAAGGTGCCGTAAAATTTCTCAAACTCCCGGTTTATTTCGCGTCTGTCTGCACTCGCAATTGATATTGCCAAACACAAAAATGCCTTCTTTAATGGCTCTTCACCAGAATCATCCCAGAGTGCGCACATGAATTCTTGGACCCGGCCGGGAATCATATGACCCGAGCCTCTCCCATTATTGGTGTAGCATCTCTGGATAAAATCCAGTGCAAAAAAATGTTCGACCTCATAATTGACAGTATAAGTATCCTCAGCCATCAGTTCCTCGAGCCGAGTCTGGAGGTGTTTTAGAAGTTGAGTATCCACCTCCCGGTTGGTCAATATCACAAGAATATTCTTCGTCGAAAGACCCTGAATACCTATTCCTACCAGTTGCTCAACCAGCGAACGTGGCCCTTTAAGATGTCTGCCCGCCCGATAGCAGGCTAACAAGTCGTCAAAGGCCTCTTCAATGTGACCATCGTATGCCTTCAGCTTTGCCTGCCAAACCATCATTCGTGCAATTTTTCTCAAAGGTGCCAATTCCGGCATATTAATATCCAGTATGAAGTTTTTCGCCTCCCGTCTCCACCAGAAGTGTGGTTTTTCAGAGGCCTGCTTGAAAAACTCGCTCGCATCGACATTGTCGGAAAGCCACTGCTTCAGCGAGGCAAGTTCCTCTTTGGTCGACTCTGCGACCCAATCTTTATCTTTTATGGCATCAAGTAAGCTTATTTCTCTTGTCCCTGTTTCATCTTTGACCGAAGGTGGCTCCTTGTAGACATCGATAGCTTTTTGATAAATCGGTGCTGCGTTTAAGCTCTCATCGGCGACCGGCCGGGCAAGTCGGGTTGCTTCCTCAACATAATTAACGTTGATGGTAGGTTTGCCGAGTGAGATATAAACACAATATAGGATGAAACACAAAATTAAAACGCCGATGGTCTGAAATGTTCTGGCAACAACGGTGCGCCAGAGTGGTCGGCAGCGCTTCTTGGCTCGACGGAGTAAAACGCCGAGCAACTTCGCATCGCCGAAATCTTCGATTAGCCGCTGGGCCTTTTGTTCTTTTTCCTCATCGGTCTTGCATTCTCGCAATTCATCTTCAAAATGCGATGTCAGCTCGGCCATTACCTCGGCACGAACCTTCCGGCGATACCTCATTTTTCTGATGACAAGTTTTATGAAGTCCCTTGCACATTCGGGAAGATTTTGCAAATCGCTTTTGTTACATTCTCTTGCCATGATAAACCTCTCGATAGAAAAGTTTAAAAACGGCGATTCGTAATTTTAGGCAGATATAAGTGCACGACCGAAGACGAGTTTTAAGCCGGCAGTCAGTTCCTTGAGCTGTTCTCTTTGCGTTGCAAGCTGGGTTTTGCCCTTGCTGGTAATGGAGTAATACCGTCTCTTTCGGTCGGACCTGGTTTTTTCCCACCTGCCTCTGATAAGTCTTTTCGCTTCGAGATTGTAGAGCAGCGGATACAGTGTTCCCTTGCCGAGTGTCAGGATATCGCCGCTTCGCTGCTCGATTGCCTTGCTCAATTCGTAGCCATACATTTGGCCGCGGGAGAGAATCTCCAGGACAACGGCAGGGGCAATCCCTTTTAATAGCTGAGTTTCAAATTTCATTATAGACTCCTACTTAACCACGGATTCACAGATTTTGTAGATTTATGATTTATTTTGCTTTGCATATTATGTTATACAAACTATGTAATGTCAAGTAAAAAATCAAAAAATTTTACCACTGAGAACACGGGGCACGCAAATGGTCAATAGGTAAATAAGTGAGAAAAGAAGTATAGCACTTGCAAAATCAGAGGGCTGCTATAGAATAGGTGGGAAGCTGCCGATTAGTTAAATAGAATCACACCAACGAGATACGAGGCACGGGCAACGAGCGACAATTTTGTACGGAGCAGTGGCCGAGCGGCTGATGGCGACGGTCTTGAAAACCGTTTTACCCTTTGGGTAACGGGGGTTCGAATCCCTCCTGCTCCGTTCAATTTGTGAAAAACCATTTCCTGATTATTATTTTACTTCCGCCTCATTTTTTATGGAACTAAACTGCATATTTATGTATCAATGGTATATAGGAAGCTGATTATAGAATCTATTTACACCGTGTAGTTAATAGATAGGAAAATATATAAGCTGTCAGGATTTCAGGAGGTACATATTATGAAGTTCGACGTAAAATCTGCTGTTATCGGCTTATTGCTTGGCATCATCGTTATGCTTGCCGCTGGTGCCGGAGGCAGGGGTTCCGGCATAGGTTTTGCTGTTCCTACCGGTGCAAAGGCAATATTAAAAGCTTCTAATGGGGAAGCTTTTATAGTCGATGTGAGCACTGCTATGGCCGAAAGAATTCTTTTTAAAAAGCCGGAGCCAGGCGAGCCAAGATACCCAACCACTGCAAACGGCTTCGCATTGACATTAGCTGACTAAACCCCGGCGAAAATTGTTTTGTCTTATTATTGAAAACGTGCAGATGCTGCTACTCGTACATATCCGGCACAGTTTCCGGATATAGTTGTCCCGTCGGACTTATCTTAAAAACATAAATAAGTCCCTTTCTCAACTTAGAGTACACGACGTTGCCATAGACAGCTTTGATATCGTATTCCCTTAGCTGGTCTGGATTGTTCGCCAATTCCCAGATGTTCGTCCAGAACAAACTGCTTTCTTTTGTTGGCAGCAGCTTCAGCAGGTCTTTATATCTTTGAGGTTCCTTGCCCGGCTCTTCTATTGTTAGGCCGTCCTCCGGAGCAGTATTTTCACCATATACCCTCCGCCACAGGTATAATGCCTTTCCCTTCCCGTTTATTACCATCTTGTCGCCGAATTTCACGATTAATGCGTCAAAATGAACTATGTCACCCTCGACTGTGTAATTTTTCTCAAGCACTTTTTTCAACTTATCGTCTCTGGCGGTTTCAACGAATCTTACATTTGTAAACAGTTTTCCGTCACGATTTTCCTGGGAAATTACTTTTGCATAACCGATTTGGTCTTCGAGTGTGAGGTTGGTTATCGCCTGCTTAAGCTGTTTGTTCTCAGTTAAAAGCTCGCGTATAGTAGCAGCCCCGTAAAACCAGCCGTGTCCTATATACGCTATTGCAGCAAGGCACGCCAAAGCCACTATATAGAAAGCAACTCTTCTTACTTTGAGCTTTTCGGCCATTTACGATACACCTTTTATATATCGCCTTCTCTATTTTTTAGAATTAGATGCTGCCTGCTTCAAAAACAAATAATACAGTTTTCCCTCCTGATACGTTTGTCCCGCAAGCTTGCCTGCCGTATCTCCCACGCCGATATAAACATCACAGCGCCCGGGTGCGCGGATTGCGCCGCCTGTATCCTGGTCAAGCATAAAACCGCTATAAGGCCGCAGAACAACGTTGCCGGCCTCATTCCTGGGCAGGGTCGTGGATATGAAGGTCAAACAGCCGCGTGGAAAGATTGATTTGTCCGTAGCAATAGTTCTCATCGGTGTTACAGGCTCGTTCAAACTGCCATGAGGGTCTCCCTCCTGCTTGCCGAAAAAGATAAATCTCGGATTCAAGCGGGTATAATACGAGACCTCGTCGGGATGCTCCTTGAAGTACTTTATAATTGTGGCCAGGCTCAGCTGCGAGCTGGGTATCTTGCCGTCTCTCACCAAAGCTTGCGACATACTTTTATATTCGTGGCCGTTATGTGCAACATAGCCTACCGTCACCAAATTACCATCCGGCAGTCTTATTTTGGCTGAGCCCTGTATGTGCGCTATGTACGCTTCGAATGGGTCGCTGAGCCAGACTAATTCTTGGCCCCTAAGCAGCATCGCATCTTCAATAACAGCTCGTTGGGGGTATGGTGTAATACTGCCGTCAGCCATACGTCGCCCGAGTATTCCGCCGTTAGGGTCTTTGACTAAGTTGTCCGGCTGCTTATATAGAGGGTATTTGAAACGTTCGCTGGTCTCGAATGAACCTTCGAAAATCGGCGTATAATAACCGGTGAATAGTACCGTGCCGTTGTCGTCGCAGCCTACAGACATATAAACATCGAATCTGTCCCTGATAGTGGCGTTCAAATCTGCACCTTTCATACCTGAATCCAGCAGTGATGAGAATTCCTTCAAGCTGTCTACCGCCATTTGATGGTCTATATCACTGACCGGGAAGAACCCTTTACTCGATGGCTTGCTGAGGTAATTAAGGCTCCTTTCTACTGCTGGCTTTAAACCTTCCACATCAAAACAAGCCAGGGTAAAATCGGGTATCTCCGACGGATTTGTTATTTTACGCAGTGCCGGTTGACCCGGCAGCAGGGGCTTATCGTATGATGGCTTAACTGCCTTCTTCAGGGGGGCTTTGCACCCGATTATGATGGTTACTATTGACAATAGTAAATAAAGCAAAATGGACTTGGCCATCTCTGACGGGACTTTGGTTTTCATAATTCAGACTCCTAATTGACCCGGTAAATGGTAATTTGTAATTGGTAATTGGTAATTGGTAATTACCAGTCTCCAGTTACCAATTACCAATATTCGACCATATTAACCGAATTTGAGCAAGTTTTCCAAATCTTTTCAAAATTCGTACTTTTTTCGGAAAGATTTAGAACGGGGTCTATGTGTTTGCAGATAGTTAATTCGACGGATTAAGTCGGTTCGGCCTCGGCGCCGAAGAAATTCGGTTACTATCTTTTTATTTTTACTTTCGCAGTATTGTAACAATGCGGCCTGGAGAATCTTTTCCTTATGCCCGCGAGAAACATAGATTTTTTTACCTTTTGTGTCGAGACCTGATACGTACATCGCCGTTGAGGTAGTTAAGGGTATGGGACTAAAATCCTGGACCTGACGAGGACACCAGGAATGCGAGATTAAGTACTCGGTTAGTTTCAACGCATCATCGGCAGTGCAGCCTGGATGTGAGCTTATAAAATATGGCACAAGGTACTGTTCTTTGCCTGCCTGGTGGGACACCTCCTTAAAATATGCCTCGAATTCCTCAAAGAGTTCAAATGGAGGTTTGCTCATCAGCTCAAGTACTTTAGGACAATAATGTTCGGGAGCAACCTTGAGATGGCCGCCCACAAAATGCCGAGCCAACAGATTTATATATTCCTTATTTTGAAGGGCCAGGTCATGACGGATACCTGAAGCAACATATATATTTGTTCGAGCAGACCGGTTCCCCTGCCATTTTAGAAAAGATTCCATCATCTTCATTAGTTGCCCGGCGTCAGCTTTAAGATGTTTGCACACCGAAGGGACAAGGCAGCTTGCCCTTCGGCAGTCATTGTTCTGCTCGCATTTCATTCCATACATGTTGGCTGTCGGACCGCCTATATCGCTGATAGTGCCGCGGAATTGCTTATGTTTTGTGAAGCAGTTGGCTTCTGTAAATAAACTGTCAATAGAACGGGAACAGATTTGCTTGCCCTGGTGGAAATAAATGGCGCAAAATGAACAGCCGCCAAAACAACCTCGATGGGTTGTTATCGAGAAACGTATCGGCTCAAGTGCTGGCACGCCGCCGGCTTTGTCATAGCGGGGATGCCATCTGCGAGTAAAAGGCAGGTCGTATAGCCGGTCCATTTCGAAGGTACTCAAAGGTTCAGATGGCGGCATTACAACAATCGTGCCAGGCTCCTGGTCCTGGATTACAGGAAGACCCTTCGGGTGGGCTTGGGTCTGGTATAACTTCTGGGAAGACATAACCAGACTTTGGTCGGCTTCCTGCTGTGATAATGATGGCAGGCGAACGGCATTGTCCGGCATTGCCGTTTCACGCCTGACTAAATATGCTGTCCCCGCAACCCCTGCTAAATCATCAATCGACCCGCCGTTACTCAGCCGCTCCGCAATTTCCTTAATTGCACTTTCTCCCATTCCGTGAACAAGCAAATCGGCTTTGGAGTCGATTAAGACGGACCTCTTGAGTTTGTTTTCAATAAAGTCGTAATGAACAAGTCTGCGAAGACTGGCCTCAAGACCGCCTAAAACTAAAGGAATCCCCTTAAAAGCCTCGCGCACCCGCGCTGAATAAACAAGCAATGAACGTCTCGGACGAAGGCCTAAAACCCCGCCGGGACTATACACGTCCTTTTTTCGACGGTGCCCCATAGAAGCATAGTCATTAAACTGTGAATCTATAGCGCCGGAGGTAATCCCCCAGAACAGTCTCGGCGGCCCGAGGCTCCGAAAGGCATCTGCGCTTTGCCAGTCGGGCTGGGCGAGTATTGCTACATTGTAACCCAGCTTCTCTAACCATCTGCCAATTAATGCAACCCCGAAGGTGGGGTGGTCAACATAAGCATCAGCGGTAACAAGAATAATGTCAGCCTGTTTCCACCCGCGCTGGCGCATTTCGTCGAGAGTGGTTGGAAGTAAGAGGTTCGGACTGTTAGACTTAATTGTTGGCATATAATAATTCTGGTGCCTTGTTCCTAATTTGTTCGAGATTCAAAGAAATTGACAGAACACAGAAAGGCAACAAGACTTTTGCTGGATGGCGGTCACTTGTTACATTCCCAGAGAGCTTCTGCTCTTATCCGACCGTCTAAAAGCACATCGCAGACCATTGTGGATTACCGCAAATTCTTTGGAAGTAATCAGTCATATATGAATTCTAAATACAATTAACTGAGCGTCCTGCCCGGCGTTTACTGCTAAGTATTTTACGCCCTTTTTTGGTTCGCATCCGAGCCCTGAAACCGCTCTTCCGTAATTTTTTAATTTTGCTCTTGCGGTGGTTCTCCATGATTATTTTCCCTATTAGAGATAGCTCATCTTCCTTTGAGAAATTATTGGAGCATTATAACCTTATTTAACTTTGTTTCAAGCTATTTGATTTCGAATCAATTTGTCCCGCCCCTCCGAGGGGCGGGATTTGTGTTCAAGTTAAGTAGCTGACAGGGTCTTGCTGGTAAAACTGCTTTAACTCGTTATACAACTGGGGGTGAATTTCTTTTAGTTCTTTGGGTTTTTCAAAAAAGAACTCTGTGACAACAGCAAAAAACTCTGCCGGATTAGTGGCGCCGTATTTATTCAAAAGGGTCGGCTGTCGCTGGGCCGCTGCCTGCCTGAGCTTTTCGTAATCTTTTTGTAACACACGCGCCCACGCAATATAGCTCGAGCTGCTTTTAAGAACGGCCGTGCTGTCTCTTTTGCCGCCGGAGCTTTCTATTTGATGTGCGAACTCATGAAATACGACATTGTGACCGTCGTTGATATCGGCGGTATCATGTTTCACGTCATCCCACGATAGAACCACTGGTCCCCGATGCCACGATTCACCAAGAAGAACTTGTGGAACTTCAGACACTACTCCGCCGGGCAGATGTTCGGCTCGGCGTATTACAAAAGCACGGGGATATACCAGTATTGAAGAAAGGCCCGGATAATAGTCGGTCTTTCGATGCAGAAGTAGTATACATGCCTGTGCAGCTATAGTAACCTTTATTTCATCGGTTATTTTAAGTCCACGGCAGCCTTCGAACCGCTTTTCACCGACGAAGATAAGTATATGATGCCGCAACTCAGTTTTATCCTCGGAAGGCAAGCCGTTGTATAATGGCACATTCTTTTCAATAATTCTTAACCATTTCTTAGGAAATTGCCGATTAGCAAGCCGATTTCGTCGCCATTTCTTAAACCAGAACATATAGCGCTGTCGCTCAACGAAATACGTAATTTATTTTGGAGATTTCCCCTCCGGCTTTGTTACCTCGCCGGTCATAGGAACGAACATAACGGGCATAACATTTCTTCTGCTGAGATTGCCCTTCTGGTCCTTTGTTATCAAAACCAGATACTGAAACCCGAAGCGACTTTCCACAGGCAGAATCATTCTGCCGCCCGGCTTTAACTGTTCGAGCAGAGGCGGAGGCACGCGGCCGGCGGCGGCCGTGCCGATGATAGCATCATACGGGGCCTTTTCTTTCCAGCCGAAATACCCATCGCCGGCCCTGACGAATACGTTCGGGTAGCCAAGCTCGCCCAATAACTCTTTAGCGGATTTTGCAAGCCCTTCGACAATCTCAATGGTATAGACCTCGGCGGCAATCTCGGCGCAGACCGCTGCCTGGTAACCGGAGCCGGTGCCGATTTCTAATACCTTCGAATCGGGTTTCAGCCCCAAAGCCTGCGTCATAAACGCCACAATGTATGGCTGGCTTATGGTCTGGTCGAAGCCTATTGGAAGCGGATGGTCAGCGTAAGCGTATCGCTGCTCGCTGTCAGGAACAAAAGCGTGCCGGGGTACTATCCGCATCGCCTTTAGAACATTCGGGTCGTTGACGTCCCTCGCCTGAATTTGCGTGGCAACCATTTCTTCTCGCTCTTTGACATGTTGAGCGAAAGCCGGGTGCGTATGTTCCGGGCGCGGCACTTTTTTCTCTTCAGAGGCTTTTTGTTTCCGCTCCGATTCGGCGTTTGCATCGGCAGGTAATTGATTTGGCACAGAATCTTTGTTTTGTAAAACAAAGATGGTTACAAGAAAAAGAATCGCTATCAGCAAAGACAGGGCAACATACACCCATTTTTTGAACAATCCTGGATACTTTGCAGCCATTTTACTGCCTCTTAGTGAATTTTTAACCGCTCCAACGGCAGTTGCCTCCCGGATGTCAGCGATTGATATTGTATCATATCCGGGAAAATGAACCGCAAAGGAATTTCTTCCAAGAGCGTCTGCTTTGGGATTTTTGCAGGTTTTCCCTGCTCTAAACCTGTTTTTTGGCAATCCAGCCGATATAAACACCGAACTTTTGCAAAAAACCCCTTGCAGCCCCGGCAAACCTTCTCTATAATGGCGGTGTCTTTTTGACAAGTTAAAAATAATAAATAGAAAATAACAAATAAAAAATAACGAATGCGGGTGTAGCTCAGTGGTAGAGCGTCACGTTGCCAACGTGAATGTCGTGAGTTCGACCCTCATCACCCGCTTTTAATGGTGATTGGTGAGTGGTAATTGGTGAGTAGCGGTTTCACGGGCGGCAGATTTAACCAGTTACCATTTAACCAATCACCAATTAGTTTAGGAGCGCCAAAATGGCTGAAGAACAGCAGCAACCTACAGCGTTGAAGACCACAGTTACAATCGAAGAAGCGGGACCTTGTAAGAAAAAAGTCGTCGTAGAGATTCCGGAAGAGGCGGTAAGAAAAACCACGGACGAGCAGTATGAGACCTTGCGCAAGGAAGCTTTAGTGCCGGGCTTTAGAAAAGGCAGGGCGCCCCGCCGGCTTCTGGAAAAAAGGTTCGGCAAAGAAACAACTGAGCAAATTAAGCTGAAATTATTAGCCGAGGCAAGCGATTCAGCCCTTAAGGATAACAAACTGGATGTTCTTCGCGACCCGGATATTGATTTTAAAAAGATAGAGCTGCCGGCTGCAGGGCCGCTGAAGTTTGACTTCGAGGTCGAGGTGCGTCCGGAGTTCGATTTGCCTGGCCTGGATGGTATACCGGTAGAAAAGAGAAAACTGGAAGTTACAAACGAGCAAATCGACAGAGAGATTGAGCAGTTACAAAAGTGGTCGGGTATATGGACGCCGCGGGATGGCGGAGAGGTTGAGCTCTACGACCAGATAATAGCTGACGTGGTTCTAAAAGCCCAGGGCGTCGAGGAAGAGCAGAAGCTTGACAATATCGAGATATATGTGAGGAAGAACGGCTTTGTCGGAGCAATCCCCGTAGAGAAGCTTGATGAACTTCTTGTAGGCGCCAAGTTTGGGGACGCCAGACAAACAAGCGTAGATGTCCCAAAGACGTATTTCCGACAGGAGTATCGCGGCAAAAAGGTAGATATTCAAATTACCGTTAAGGAAGCAAAATGGCTCAAACCTGCTGCGTTAGATGAAATTTTCTTCAAAAGACTTGGCGTTGAAAATGAAAACGAGCTGCGGGAGAAACTGCGGGACAGTCTGCAGGCTCGGCTGGAACAGCAGGTGCGAACAGAGATGGCCGAGCAGATTTACAAATATATGCTCGACAATACCAAATTTGACCTGCCTGTGGATGTGGTTGGGGAGCAATCGACAGCGCTGCTGCAAAGACAATATTCCAATCTGATGATGCGCGGATTGAGCCGCGAGCAGATTGAAGAGCAGATGGAACAGCTGCGAGCAGGCAGTGAACAACAAGCCAACGAACAGCTCAAAACATTCTTTATAATGGCTAAAATTGCCGAGAAGTTCGAGATTGACGTCAGCGAAGAGGAGATTAACGGTTATATCGCCCAATTGGCTGTTCAGCGGGGACAGCGTCCCGAAAGGATGAGAGAAGAAATGGTACGCGACGGCTCGTTGGCGCAGTTCAGATTACAGGTCCGGGAAGATAAATGCATCGCCAAATTGCTCGAATCGGCAAGGATAACAGAAATTGAGCCAGAAAAGAAAGCCGCCACGATAACTGCGAAGAAAACGGCTAAAAAAACAACCAGGAAGACAGCAACCGCAGAGGAGAAACGGTCTCAAACTCGCAAAACAACCGCCCAAAAAAGAAAACCGAAGGGTAAAAATACCCGATAAGGTATTTGAATATTGATAATTGATATCCCCGCCCGTTTGCCGGCAGGGGCAATTTCGATAATCAATTGTATGAAGGAAGTAATAAATGTTTATTGAACGTCCCGAAAGAAAGATTTTGAAACACCTGGAAGTGTATGACCAATACGGCCCCGCGGGCCAGTATCAGCGATACCGCCAGATGAGTCTCGATGATATGCTGCTGGAGAACCGCATTGTGTTTCTGATAGGTGAGATATCGTACGCCAGAGCTGCTGAGGTTATTATGAAGATGCTGTACCTTGACAATCTCAAACGCGACAGCGAAATCAGCTTGTACGTCAACTCCCCAGGCGGCAGTGTTGACGATACAATGGCTATTTATGATACTATACGCTTTGTCGGCTCTCCTGTTGCGACCTACTGCATCGGCAGGGCTCAGTCTGGAGCTGCTGTGATACTGGCAGCCGGCACAAAGGGCAAACGTTATGCCCTTCCGCACGCTAAAGTTATGCTGCATCAGGTCTGGGGCGGGGTCAGCGGCCAGGCAGCCGATATCAAAATCCAGGCAGAGGAAATCCTGAAAGCCAAAACTATGATAAACGAGATTCTTTCAAAGCATACCGGTCAGCCGATTGAGAAAATCGCCGCAGAGACCGAAAGAGACAAATGGATGAGCGCAGAGGAGGCGTGTAAGTACGGCCTTATCGATGAGGTGCTGCACGAAGAAGACAAAGAAAAAAAAGTAAAAAATAAAAAGTAAAAACGCAACCCCTCGACTTCGCTCGGGATGGTGAGCAGAGTCGAACCATGCAGGATGCGAAATATGGCAGTTAATCAAAATTTAGTACCCATAGTAATTGAGAAAAGCGGCCGAACCGAACGCGCTTACGATATTTATTCGAGACTGCTCAAAGATAGAATAGTCTTTCTGGGCGGAGTGCTCGATGATGATGCGGCCAATTTAATTGTCGCACAGATGCTGTTTCTGAGCAATGAAAACAGTAAAAACGATATCCATTTTTATATAAATTCAGCAGGCGGCTCAATCACAGCAGGGCTTGCAATATACGATACGATGCAGTTTCTGCGATGTGATGTCGCAACTTATTGCATCGGACAGGCAGCAAGTATGGCGGCAGTGTTGCTGACAGGCGGCAAAGCCGGCAAGCGATTCGTTTTGGCTAACAGCAGAGTGCTTTTGCATCAGCCGCTAATCGCAGGCATATTGGAGGGGCCTGCTACCGATTTGGAGATTGAAGCGAAGGAGATATTGCGATTGCGCGCTCGGCTTTATAATATACTGGCTGAACATACAGGCCAAAGCCCGGAAAAAGTAGAAAAGGATTGCGACCGAAATCTCTGGCTGGAAGCGGAAGAAGCAATCAGCTACGGATTGGTCGATAGAATACTACAGAAAGCGCCCGAAATCGTCAAGAACCAGGAGTAGCCCAGTTAAAAAGCCCTGGATTGAAAGGTGTACGCAAGTGAGAACAATAACCATCATCACAGTCGGATGTCTGCTCGCTATTGCTGCAGGCTGCCAGAGCAGCAACCCGGCAAAAGAGGTCAAAACACTCAAACAGGAAAAAGCGGAGCTGAAAAGCCAAATCGAGCAATCCAAATCAGAGGCTGAACAATTGAAAAACCAGGTACATGTTCTCTCCAATTTGCCGCCTGAGGTCAGGCTCGAAGACCTCTACGACCTGCAAAAAATCAGGATTACCAGATACACTAATCTTTATGATAAAGACAAAGACGGCAAAAAAGAAAAGCTGCTTGTTTACATACAACCAGTCGATGAACAGGGCGATATCGTAAAGGCGACCGGTGCTGTGGACGTCGAGCTTTGGGACTTGAACAAAGAGGACGGCCAGGCGCAACTCGGCCAGTGGCATGTAACGCCGGGTGAGCTGAAAACCCTTTGGTTTGCGACACTGATAACCATTAATTACAGATTGCCTTTTGACGTAGCCGACAAAATCACCGGCGACGAGAAGGAGCTGGTAGTCAAAGTAACCTTCACTGATTATCCGAGCGGGAAGGTATTTAAAGAACAAAAAATAATCCGGCCACGTTAGAGTTGCTTCACATCCGGCAGGCCAAATTCTGCACCTCGCAAAAGAATCTCTTCGTTAGGATTATCCTTTCGCCACTCGTTCCACTCCGTCATATCTTCCTTTTTCGAGCAGCGCAAAAGTATCTCATACTGCTCCTGACTAAACCGCCGCTCTTTTTATTTTCTTCCTTTTTTCTTTCCTCGCTCATCTTTTCCCCTCAAAAATTTCTTCTATGCTATTCTCGCTTACATATGAGCCTTAACAGATTAAATCGATTTTTTTAACAACCCCTAAGTCCCCTATTATTCTCGCTATTACCCCCAAAGTTGTTGGTTCGAGAATAGATTCAGAGATAGAAGTGAATGGCATAATTTAATCTAACAACTCTTTGTTAAAAATTAAAAGACATAACTTATTATCCTGACTATTGTTATGTTGTCCACAATCAAAACTTCTTGACTTTTCATTATTATTGCCGATAATTTAATTAGACTCATCTGCCATGTTGCAGAAGGAGCTCATTCGCCGTCCTTCGGGGCGGCGATTGCATTTTATGCTATTCGCGATTCGTATTTTCGTCGGAAGTACCTTCTGTTCGAATCACCATCTACGTGATAAGCCGACTTCAAAAAAACGATAGTTCGTTTTAGTTTTTCTCTGCCTGCTACGGTTTTCGCCGGAAGAGTTCGCTTCTCAAGGATTACCACGTAATCATAATCTTCAAGCCAGACATAGCATGTTAACTTTCCGCTCTTACCGCAAATCCAATACTTGACTTGCGTTTTTTCTGAGTTGTTCAGTGTCGGGGCACACCAAGGTAATTTCTCTGCCCTGCGAGGATCAAAAATGCGATTTCCGTCTTTGGCGTAATCTCTGGTAATCAGATGCCAGAAACCTTCCTCGTACGTTTCGCCGGCCTTGACCGTCCGGTCATGCCAAACATCCATACCAGCTAATTTTGGATAATCTTCGATAAAGTCTCGATGAAAAATATTGTATAAACAGCTTACAACCTTATGAAAGTCGCCATCGACACAGATCATTTTAGGTAACCAGCAGGGCAATTCATTCATAAAATCCCCCTTTTATTTCCCTGCCATACAAGCAAATTGAACTTTGGTTCGCAAAGCCACGTTGTATTCACCAAGGATTTTCCAGATCTTCTCTGAATTTGTCGTATTACTTTTAGTTTACCGGAGTTCCTCTCTCGGCTCTTCAGGTCGCCTGTCTGCGTTCGACTATGATAAACCACCGCACCTAACAACAAATCCGCAAGTTGGAGGATCTCCGACTCATGGGAGCGGATCTGCTGCACTTTCTCAATAATCTGCCCAACACTGTCGTAACGAGAGTTTCTCAGTATATCTTCTAATAATTTCCGTTTCTGTTCACTTCGAGTGTCTTTAATATCCACATACACTCTATACCTGTGCAGTGGATTGATAATAGGTTCCAACATCACAAATAACATTTTATAATACCAACTGTCATGAGTTTGTTCAAACGCTTGGTGATTCAAAAGACTTTTGTCTGGTATCAATACCTCTCGAAAATGCAAATTGCTTTCGTCAAAAAAATAATCCACTAGGTCAACGTAAAAACCCACTTTACCCTCTGAAACTTTCGTCCATTTGACCTCAAAATGACGACTCAGACCGTTTTTCCCCTTCAGATCTCTGATTCTTTCAGCGATTCTTCTTACTGAATCGCTGGGACACCAGACGGCTCCGAGAGCCATTACGTTTGAGGTGTCCTTTTCTAAATGGCAGCTTTCATCACAGTATATGTTGTAAATTTCGCTCATAAAGTTCACTCCACAAGTTCTTCTGCATCTTTAACCCAAATCTCGTATGAAAAAATTTCGACAACAATAATTTTCACTCACAATTTTAACCCTGTTCTTTCCATTTTTCAGGGAACTGCCCTCCGCCCCATTCTACCCCCAAAACCAAAAACCCGCAAACTTCAAAGTCTGCGTCCAAAAAATCTGCCTGCCCCGGCGAAGTTCCTCAACGTAGTCGGGTGTTAATTTAGGCAATCTGTGCCTAAAAAATTTGTGTCCATTTGTGTGGATTCGTGGTTAACTTCTCTGCGCAATCAGCGTTCAAAATTTTCCAATATTTTCAAACGTTTCTATACTATTTTTAAACGTTTCCTATCAATTTTCGAACGTTTCTATACAGTTTTCAAACGTTTTCGAACGTTTTCAGACGTTTTTCGCTCGTTTTTGTCTTACCTATCTTGCCCAATTGCTGCATTTTAACACCCCCACCCCCATTTTTACCCCAAAAATCAACATCCCCATCCTAAAAAAACCCCAAAAATCCTATTTTTCCCCTAAATTTTGCTCGGCAGCAAAATTGTTACAGTCGTTCCGCTGCCGGGGGTGCTTGTTATGGAAAGGTTCCCGCCATTTAATTGTATGAGCCGGGCAGCGTGAGCAAGACCCATACCCCGTTTTCGTCCGGCAGGCAGATTGGAGAAAAATGGACACATCGCCTTTTGAAGCGTCTGCTCATCCATTCCGCAGCCAAAATCAGCAATTGTCAGTTTTACAAAGCCGCCGGACGGGTCAGCGGACGCGGTAATCTTTACCGGCCCGAAACTATCGGCGTAAGACTCAATAGAATTGCAGATGACATTTGCAATAGCCGATGCAACCTGTGCAGAATCGGCGAAAATGTTTTTGATGTCCCCGATAACTTCAATCCGTGCATCGATATGCTCCACGCCCGTCTTCTGCGAGGCCAACTGTATGGCTTCATCGAGTATCTGTCTATGAGCTGTCCAGGTCGGCCGAGGCTGCGGCGGGCTGGCAAAGACAAACAGGTCATCGATAATCGCAGATATTTCGTCAGCGTTTTTCTGAATTTGTCTGAGGATTTGTTTTTTTCCAGGGTCGGTCTCGCCCTGAGCGAGCATCTGCGCTCTGCCTGATATGACGGAGAGCGGATTATTCAGCTCGTGCGCTGCGCCCCCTGCCATTTCCGCCAAAGCATCCAGAGCATCAGCGACAGCCTGTGGCTTAGCCATTTGCGGTTGTATGTCAGCGGGCGGCCCGGCAAGCGACTGCGCAAACTGCTCAGCAAATCGCTGCTGGCTGGCAGAGGCAAAAGCCATATCTAAAACAGCCCCTGCAATAGAGGCGATTGTCTTAAACTTTTCCTCGAACTGCTCCGTTTCCGCCGGATAGTGAAGCTCAAAAACAATCGCTCCAATTGCTTTATTGCCGGAAAGCAAGGGAAGCAATTTCGTATGGCCCAAGTCGAACTCGACATCTAATTGCTCAAACAGCCAATCGGCATAATCCTGAGCGTTAAGAATTGTGAAACTATTTGTAATCGCCTGCGGTATCGCCGGTGTTTCGGCAGGTGCTTTCAGTAAGACGGCTTTTGTCTGCGACGGACTTTCCACAACAACGGCTTTGAGAAACTGCGAGTCAGCTCCGCCTTTAGGCGAGACCTCGCTGAAGGCGGGCGGGGCAGCTAAATATAAACAAACAAGACCTGTCTGGTAAAACTTTTGCCAGCGGACGGCGAAGTTTTCCGCTATGTCAATCGGCTCAGCATTCGAATCTATGCTCAGCAGAAATTCTTTTGTAAAATCGAAATGGCTTAAAGCGGTCTGCAAATGACGATTTTCGAGCGCCAATTCCGACTGCTTCTGTGCCAACTGGGCGGCGGCAGCGTGAACAGCATTGCAATACTCGTCGGCGGTAACCGGTGAATCCAAGCCCAAACTATCGGATTTTTGTGCGACCTTCTCCTCCAAGTCCCGGCGGATTTGCTCTAATTGTTCGGGGTTTATAGCCAGCGACTGCGCTATTTTGTCCGCCGAATCAGGCATATCGAAACTTCCCGATTGGCCGATACCACACTGCCGTGCGATTAAATCAGCCAACTGAACTACCTGTGCGATTTTTGCTTCGGGCATACTTTGAGAGAGCAGATGAACGTCACTATGGTGGAGCCAGATTGCGAGGACAATCTGGTTTGGCAGGCGCCACTTTGCAGCCAGGCGTTTGCCGAGGATTGTATGGTCCAAGCCGAGATGTTTTTGCTCAAGTATTCGGGAGCAGGTTTGCTGAGATTTTGCCTGTTCGACGATGCCGGCAAAACTTCTCGGCATTGTCTCATCGAGCGCAAGTTTTCCAATATCGTGCAACAGGCCGGCTGAATACGCCAACTGCGAATCCATTTGAGGGGATGAGATTGCGGCAATATCTTCAGCACAACAGGCAACGGCAAGAGAGTGGACTACAAGCTGTTTTCTGAACAATACTCTGTGTTCGTCCCGGCCAAAGGCCGGATAAACCTTGACAGACAAAAGGGCCTGACGAACAGCGTGAGCAGGCAGTTTGTCAATCGCCCGGCGAACTGAGGAGCTCTCGTCAGGACAGCTTAAACCCTGCTGGTGCACAAGCGAAAGAATCCTGGCGGTAAGGGCCGGGTCCGATTCAATTGTTTCAACCAAGGCCGAGAGCCGGGCCTGTGAGAGATGTGAAAGAAACCGCGTCGCAACGCAAGGCAAGGTCGAAAGAGAGCTGAGACGATGAATAACAAGCTCTACCTGGTGAGCAACTGTTGGGTCAGCGATTTTCCCCGGCATTTAGTTATATCCTCGTATTCAGCTGTTAATATTCAACCACTAACCCGTAACCACCAACAACTAAATACCATTTAACCACTATTGGCTATTTCATCTGCAAGACGGCAGTGATTTTGCCGGTAAGCTCAGCGATATTAAACGGTTTTTTTATGAAATCTTCGGCACCGGATTTCAATAACTGGTCGATTTCATCTCGTTTTACAACGCCGCTTACGATAATAATTTTGATGCTTTCGAATTCGGGATTTTTTCTTATCGTCTGGCAGACAACATTGCCGTTGATATCCGGCAGCATATAATCGAGCAGTATCAGGTCGGGGCGGAACAATTGGGTCGATATTCCTGCTTCATAGCCGCTGGATGCGGTTTCGGTTTCGAATCTGCCGTCCCGGACAAGAACATCGACTATAAGCTCGATGATTTCAGCATCATCATCAACGATAAGAACTTTCTTTTTGCCAGACTCGAGATTAGCAAGGGGAATATCGTTTTCCTTCATAAATTTGATGAGCTTCTGACGTGGAATCCTGCGGAATTTTGAGCCTGGAATGCGGAATCCCTCTATCCGCCCGGCGTCAAAACATCTGATGACTGTCTGCTGGCTTATCCTGCAAATTTCGGCAACATCGCCGGTTGTAAATAGGTCCTTCATTTTATCTCCTCCTCTTTTTTAACCAAATTCTGCCGGCATAAAGCTTCTCCAAATTGCCTCATTATCCCAATTTAACTATCGGACTATGGGTTTGTCAAGTATAAAAAATATTGAAAAACCCGATTTTCAGTTATGGAAGTCCATATATTATCAGCTATTAGCATACCGGCATTATTTTCTATTGACGGAGGTTGTGTTTTTTGGTATATTACATATGTTGCGAAGGCGGTTACGCCATATACCAATATAAGGCTGATAAGCCAATAAAGGAACATCGCAACATGGGAGACGGGCGATGAAAAGCGATTCACAAAAGCCCAAGTCTCCCTTTTTATGCGCATCACATTTCCTGCAGGCGGCCACACTGTAAATATAAGTCCGAAAATACAAACAAATCAATGCGCACACACTTTTGTCAACAGCCGAGCTCTAATAACCTCAACCACCCTGAAACTGATAACCGACTGCTTATAGGGCTACGTGACAGCGGGCTTTAAAATAGTTCTCTGTCCCTAAAGGCGGCCTTTTGTTAAGCCGAACTTAAAATCGTGGAGCTATCGTAAACTTAACTATTGAAAAGCAAGTTCTAATGGACCATAAACAACGATACAGAAGATTGCGTCTGCTTATCAGCAAACTCAATAAAGAACGCAAAAAGCAGACGAAAAAAATAGATATACTCTGCAACGACCTCATTGCAGCCCAGAGGGACTTTATCAAAAGATTAGATACCATCAGCTTTACAGCGAATTTCTACGAGACAATCGCCGGGATAACCGAGATGAGCAGCCTTATCCTGCTCGCCAGCAAACTTATCAAAGACGAAACTGCCGATGCAAATGTTGCTTTCTTCCTGCGTCAAGCAGACCCGCTTCGACTCGCGTCGAGCGAGGCGAGTAACTTCGAGCTGCATATATTCGAAAGCACCCAGCCAATACTGCTGGAAAAACAGGGACTGGAGAATTGTTTCACGCCCGAGGTGGTGGATAACATCTGCAAGTCAAACAAAATATGCACTCTCGATGATATGTTTGCAATGGGGCTGCAGGGTAACCTAACTCGCCTAAATGAAATCTCAGCCGCTACAATCCCCCTCAGCCAGCCCGGTCCGTCTCTGGGCTTTATACTGATTTACCGCTCATCGCAAAACAAATTAACCGCCGATGAGCTAAACAACATAGCAGCAATATCGCCGGGACTGTCCCGAGCAATCGCCTCCTGCCGGGTGCTTTGTCAATCAGCCGATTAGATTCGACAAGCTCACTATAAATAAGAATTTTGCCGGCATTAAAACAGCGGTCTCAAATCCGCCCCGCCGCCCCGACTTGCGTCGGGAGACGCAGGGGCAGGGGACGGACTAATCCTTATATGGGTGGACGTTCCTGTGCTGTTTAGCTTTAATTTTCTTGCAATATTAGTTTTTTCTGCTAAATTCGAGTCCTGATATAATCCTGCTTAAACTGTTATGGGCAGGTAGCTCAGTCGGTAGAGCAACGGACTGAAAATCCGTGTGTCGGCGGTTCAATTCCGCCCCTGCCCAGTAAAAACTGCGTTTCTGAATCGCTGTCGTTTTTGGATTTTGTGGAAACTAAAGACCCCCTCCAAGTGCAAATGGTACCATTGAAATGGGTTAAGGCACTGTACGAATGGAATGACAAGGTTGCCACCTGCGGAGGCTGTGGCAAAGCAGTGAAGATAATCCAGGGCACAAGCGACACAACAGTCGCCTGGAAATTCAATATCAAATTCATCCAGAGGAACTTCGGCGAAGTACAGGTGACTCTGCTCGAAAACGGTCGGCACTCGTTACTAAATGAGTCAGCTGATATACGCCGTCAGGTTTTCTTACAGGTAAGCAGCTATCTGGGAGACAGATGAAAAGAGCTGCAGAGCGGTTCGTTGAGCCAGACCCAAGCCCACGGATGAGCGTGGCAAACACCGCTCTATGACACCGCAGCAAGTGGTGATATCCTATAATTGAGGTCAATATCAGCCCTGAGAGGGCTAAAAACAGGGAAATAAGCAGAAAAATTTTTAGAAAATTGAGAAATTTTTACAAAAAACACTTGCAAAAAACCGCTGGGAGCGTATAATTAATGGTGTAATAAGATATATAGTTCTTTTCTTCTTACGCATCTTGGTTTGGTGAGGCGGTGTAGATTTTCATAAGTTTGTTCTATATTCTCTAAATGGAAAGCTGCCTCACAGAGGCTGGAGTCTTTGGAGACTCCAGCTTTTTTTATTGGTTTACGGTGAAGGCCAATCGACATCTGCCAACAGATAATTGCGACTGTTTCTTTAAGAGGATTAGACAACAAGTAATGGTTCGACTCTGCTCACCATCCCGAGTGAAGTCGAGGGACTGTCGTGCCGAGACTTTAATCATCCGGCTTTGCGTTTATCAAGGCGGCCAAAAGGATATGTCTTAATCTGTCAACGCCGAGATTGTCGAGGTAGCCGTCGGTAAAATCCAGCTTAAATCGGCCTTCAAAATTTCTGATTCGTCTTTTAAGCTCGTCCCTGCCCAAGGAAGCAATTGAAGTTGCCGTCTGTTCGAAATGTTTTCCCGAAGTCATTGGCCCAACCTCCTGAAAAACCATTGCTCTAAGTAAGTTGGATTCGCTGTGTTTAGTATCGTCAATAATACGGGGCCGCTTTTGCACGAAATCCAACGAGTACTATTAAGTATACGAATCGGCTCATTATTTGATTGAATTTTTTTTGTCATTTTGCCAACGGTCTGATAACCTTCGGTTATGAAGACAGATGAGCTGAATTATTACCTGCCGGCTGAACTGATTGCCCAGCAGCCGGTGGGTGTTCGAAGCGATTCAAAACTGCTGGTTTTTAATCGCTCGAGCGGTGAGCTTACAGACAGCACTTTCAGCAGAATTGGTGATTTTTTATTACGCGGCGATTGCCTTGTGCTCAACGATACAAAGGTTTTGCCTGCCCGGTTTTTCGGTGAGCGCGGCAGCGGGGGCAAACTCGAAGCATTATTTTTAGCTGAGCGCAGCCCCGGCGTGTGGGAAGTAATGCTAAAAGGGAGCCGCAAAGTAAGGCAGGGTGAAATTATTTGTCTAAAAGACAAAACGAAAAACGATTTTTGCGAAGCAGAAATACTCGACAAAGGGAGTGAAGGCGGATGCCGGCTGAAGATAAAGACAGATGCAAATGTCGAAACTATCCTTGAAAAAATTGGTTTCCCCCCATTGCCGCCATATATCAAACGAGGCGATGACCTCAGAGCGGCGGCGATAGATAAACTTCGGTACCAAACGGTTTATGCACGGCATACAGGCGCCGTTGCGGCTCCGACAGCCGGGCTGCATTTTACCGATGAGCTAATCAAGCAATTGAAACAGACCGGTATCCACTTCGCATATATAACACTGCACATAGGAGAAGGGACATTTAAACCGATAACCACCGAGAACCTCGAGGAGTATAAAATACATCAGGAGCAATTCAGCATTGATGAAAAAAATGCGCAAATAGTAAATGCAACAAAAGAAAAAGGCGGAAGAATAATCGCTGTGGGCACAACCTCTGCACGAGCTCTTGAAACGATTGCAAGCGGCTCACAGGTTAAAGCTGCAACAGGCACAACGGAGCTGTTCATAAAGCCCGGCTATAAATTCAAGATGGTTGATGCAATGGTAACGAACTTTCACCTGCCCAAATCGACGCTGCTTGCTCTGGTAGCGGCCTTTGCAGGGCTGGAAAACATATTGGCGGTATATCAGCACGCTATTGAAAAACAGTACCGTTTTTATTCCTACGGCGATGCAATGCTAATAATTTAGGGCGGCCTATTTATACATTTCGTCGAAATGCCCTTGGGCGGCAACGACCGCGCCGCGCATCATATCTTCAGCTTTGGTGGTTTCTCGCTGCGTCATTTACATACACCTTTTTCTTTAAAATCAGGCCAGGTAAAGCCTGTCCATTGGTTTAATTTCAGGTATCTGATTCAGTTTTGTCCTGATGTCATATTTTTCCAATGCAAAGCTCGGTGCAATCTCGATGAGGCAATCAACCGAGCCATCCGGTTTCCGAGGGACGGCTACGCCTGCTGATTCGAGCCAGGCGGCGCCGCGGGCGACAATCATTTCTCTGGCGCTGCGGGCACTATCGATGCCGGCGGCATTCTTGACCGGAGCGAATTCCTCGCTTCGCAGGGTCTCTAAAATTATTGACCTTGAAGCCAAGGGCAAGGCATCAAAAACAAAGCTCTCCAACTTTATACCATTTGGCTCAGCAGATTCAACAAAATTTCCCTGCTGGTCAATATGGGGGATTTTCTTGACAGCTCTATGCAGGGGCAAAGCAAAACCGGCGGCGTTGAGCTTTTCAACGAAGGTGCAATTGATAATGTGGATAGCGATACTGCCGAGCTCAAAGACCAAAGAGCCATCGGGGCTTCGCTTCTGTGCCAACTCATCAGGCAAATCGCTATATTCGATGACGGTTACCTTGCCATCAACCAAACCAAAGTTGCCAACTTTTTCTTTTGGCCCGGTCTTTATCAGTGCCTTCGAGGACATCTCGGCCTTGTCGAGAGCGTGCAGACCAATAAAAAGCGGGTCAAAAATATTTATGAGGGGATTATCGACCTGGAAATAGCTTATGAACTCTACGCCGCGTCTTTTCATATCCTCGATAGCCCCGCTTTTGTAAAGCGTCTTCAAGCTTCCGCCGTGGCCGTCGGGTGAGCAGGCTATATTGGCCTTGTCAGCCAGGAGAATTTTGCCGTCGAAACCAAAATTGGGCAATGCGTCCTGCTGAAATATAAAGATATCTTTCTCGTCCAGGCCGTAAAACCCGCTCGAACGAAAGATTTCTTTAGTCTCGGCGTGGTTCAAAGAACTGGTCATAATATACCAAGGGCAGACGGTTTGGTATCTTTCCGAGACTGCAGCGATTGTTTCGGCAAAGATTTCAAAAAGCGTTTTGTTTTTAACAGGGCTGATGGGGAGATTTCCCTTTGGTCCGGCAAATCCGAGTCTGGTTCCATGTCCGCCGGCGACGACAAAAGCGGCAACCTTGCCGGCCGATATCAGCTCTTTGCCCAATTTTCCGGCCTGGGCGTATTTGCGTTTTTGCTCTGGGCCGACCGGATTAAAACCGTAGAACCCAGCAGGGGTAAAATCAACAGGTATGGCAGCGGGAGCAGGGTTTTTAATGTATTTAGCCACCCACTCGTCTATTTCCGAAAAATCGAGCACCTCAATTTGTACAAGCAGATTCTGCCTTTGGGCTGGGTTTAGCCGCTCCCAAAATGCCAAAAGATGGCTCTGACAGTGCTTTTTCAGTAGTTTTCCTATTTTTTCAAAAGTAGTCATATCTACGATTTCGGGCCTGAAAACAGAAATTTTAAGCAAATTGTAAAAAAATTCAAGAAAGTTAAAGAAATTGACGAAATTTGCTTGACAAAAAAGTTATCCTGTGCTATCGTTTAAATAGAGGTAAGTAGGTTTGAAAAACCTTTTATCATAACTTAAAAATGCTATCATACTTTACGTTGTTTATCATACCTCAAACCTACCTGCCAACAAAGAAGCTTATTTCAGTTTGACTTATGCCATCGAGCCAAAAACAGCCTTGAACACAGAAAGAAATAACTTATAAACCTTGTTGGTAAAATTCGGTTTTACAAATTTGAACTGGTCGTTCTTAAGCAAAAATAAATAGTAAATTAAGGAGATTCGCGAAAAAAACAGTGTTCTTATACTTCGATATTGCAGAGGTCGGTATTTTGCGACCTGTTGCAAAATGCGGACCCAAAAGTCAGCTGCAATTATTTATTAAAATATAACCGAAGCGGGCTTAAGAGTGACCGGGCTCGTGAATCTCGAAAAAAGTAAAGGAGAAAAAAAATGAGAAGAAAATGTTTTACATTAGTTGAGCTGCTGGTCGTGATTGGGATTATAGCGGTGCTGATGGGCATTCTGCTGCCTGCTCTGAGTGCGGTGAGGCGAACTGCTCAACGAGTAGTCTGCGGATCGAACCTTGCCGGTATCGGCAAGGCTCTGCTGCTCTACGGCAACGAGTACGGGGGGGACTATCCGCGTGCAGGTGGTGCAGGCAGCAGATGGGGCAGCGTTGGGAGTATACCTGACTGGACCGACCAGACCGGGAAGCAGTACGGCAATCCGCCGGCCTCGGTAACCATTACATCCAGCCTCTATCTTTTGGTAAAGTTTGTGGATGTGACACCGGGGCAGTTTGTCTGCAAGGGCGACGCCGGGGTCAGAGAGCTTAAACTTTCTGATGTCACGGGGGGTCTCCCTGCTGCGATTGATGATGTTACCGATGTTTGGGACTTCGGTAGTCAAACCGCGTACAGGACCGGCACCTTTTACCCGGGCCAGTATAACAGCTACGCCTATCATTGCCCCTACGATAACACTAAAATCTCACCCGTCGCATCGTTTCCACTCCGTTCGGATAGCAACCCCGCCAGCCCAGTGTGTGCAGACAGGAACCCTTACTGGGATAGGAATGCTACCGTTTATCTCGAGGGTAAGCTTTGCGCGGGAGATCCGGGGGAAGACGCACCACTCTGGGACACCGCCAACAATTGTTACAAGGACGATCGCAAGACGGGTAATACGGCAGCACACCAGCGAGACGGGCAAAATGTCCTGTTTAATGACACCCATGTGAGGTTTGAGACGCACCCCAATGTCGGTGTTTCAAAGGATAATATCTGGAAATGCTGGGCTTCTACTACCCCTCCCACTACCAACAAAGACTGGGAGCTTGGGCAAACAATGTGTGGTGACCAGAAGGATGGAACTACGTATGTGGCGCCATATAGTGAAACAGATGCGTTCCTGGTGAGTGAGACTAACAAGAGGCCATAAGGTTGATTGCCGGACTGGATTGTTTGCAGGCGGCCTTGTGCAATTAAGCATAAGGCCGCTTTTTTATTGAACAGCGATAATCGATAAATTGGAAAAAACCTTAAAAATAATCAATTCTCAAGATTTGTCTTTGGCCGGCATTTATGTAGGCCCCATTTTGCGACTTGACGCAAAATGGGAGCCCTGTTAGATTGTGTGGTTTGATTTTTATGGAGAAGAAAATTGGGGCAAACACTGACATATAAGATATTAGCCGGCCATCTGGTCGAGGGCGAAATCGCCAGCGGTGAAGAAATTGGCATTCGGATCGACCAGACTCTTACGCAGGATGCCACTGGAACAACAGCATTTTTGCTGTTTGAATCAATGGGGGCAGGTAAAGTTAAAACGCAGCTTTCGGCAAGCTACATCGACCACAATATAGCCGGGTTTGGGCCGGAAAACCACAACGACCACTTATATCTGCAAACAGTAGCCGCCAAATCAGCCGTTTACCATTCGCGGGCAGGCAATGGTATCTGCCATCAGGTCCATTTAGAGCGGTTTGCAAAGCCTGGTGCGACGCTGTTGGGCAGCGATTCGCATACGCCGACCTGCGGGGCAATCGCGACACTTGCCATTGGAGCCGGCGGGCTGGATGTGGCAGTCGCTATGGGAGGCGGGCCTTTCTACCTTACCTGCCCGAAAGTCCTTGGGGTGAAACTTAAGGGTAAACTCAACGACTGGGTGGCCGCTAAGGACATCATTCTCAAACTGCTCGATATACTTACAACAAAAGGCAATGTTGGCTGGGTGGTCGAATACTTCGGCAAGGGTGCTTCGACGCTGACTGTGCCGCAGCGGGCGACGATAACAAATATGGGAGCGGAGCTTGGCGTAACAACGAGCATCTTCGGCAGCGATGAACAAACGAGAAAATTCCTCGCCGCTCAGAGGCGAGAAAAAGACTATCAGCCGATGGCGGCGGACGACGATGCCGAATACGACCGGATTATCAAAATAAATCTGGCTGAGCTACAGCCGATGGCGGCCTGTCCATCTTCGCCTGACAATATCAAAACCGTTGCCGAAATAGCCGGGGTCCAAACGGGGCAAATTATAATAGGGAGCTGCACGAACTCCAGCTTTTCCGATTTGATGATGGTCGCAAAGGTATTAAAGGGGAGACGGATAAACAATATGGTCGAATTCGCAATCGCACCAGGCAGCAGAGAAGTGCTGAATATGCTGGCAGAAAATGGGGCATTGGCGGACATTATTTCAGCCGGCGGTCGCATTCTCGAATCGGGCTGCGGCCCGTGCATTGGCCAAGGCCTTTCACCGGCTGACGAGGTGGTAAGCCTGAGGACGTTCAACAGGAACTTTTCCGGGCGAAGCGGAACAGCCGGCGACCAGGTCTATTTAGTCAGTCCCGAAACAGCAGTTGCTTCGGTCCTGACAGGGCAAATTACCGACCCGCGAGGGCTGCCTAAAATTTTCGGGATAGAATACCCGAAGATAGAACTGCCGGGCGAATTTGTGATCAACGACAATATGATAGAAGAGCCTTTGAGCAAAGAAGAGGCAGCAAAAACAGAGGTCATACGCGGGCCAACGATTGTCGTGCCGGAAACACCGTCACCGCTGCCGCAAAAACTTCAGGGACAAGTTTTAATTAAATGCGGCGATAAAATAACAACCGACCATATTATGCCGGCCGGGCGTTTCCTGAAACTGCGCTCAAACGTGCCGGAATACGCAAAAGTGGTCTTCAATTGTTTCAACGAAGAAGGCAAGCCGACATTTGCCGAGCGAGCCCTCCAGTTAAAGGAAAAGGCAACTGCCGGGGTCATCGTGGCAGGCGAAAGCTATGGCCAAGGCTCGTCAAGAGAGCACGCTGCACTTTGCCCAATGTATTTAGGCGTCCGCACTGTGATTGCAAAGAGTATTGAGCGAATCCACAAGGCAAACCTGATTAACTTCTGCATAGTGCCAATAGTGTTTGCCGAGCCGGGTGACTACGACAAAATCAAACCCGGCGACCGACTGCAAATCGACAAGCTGCTCGAAGCGATAAAAAGCAACGATGAAGTCAAGATTATCGATAAGACAAGCTCATTTGAATTTGTCGGCAGGCTGGAACTTTCCGACAGAGACAGAAAAATTTTACTCTCAGCGGGACTATTGAATTACACGCGTGACAAGGCAAACGAACGATAAAACAATAACCATCTTCGGCACGGCTAACGCAAAGTCTGGTGAGCCGGCTTACACACTGGCATACCAGACCGGTAAATTGCTGGCTCAGGCCGGTTTTGTCATCGCCAACGGCGGATACGGCGGCACAATGTTAGCCGCATCCAAAGGCGCCGCCGAGGCAGGCGGTGAAACTATCGGCGTTACCTGCTCAGCTTTTAAGAGCAGCACGGCCAATGAATATATAACCCGCGAAATCGTTACCGGTTCGCTGGACGAACGGCTCGATACCTTAATAAAACTGGGACGGGCCTACGTTGTGCTGCCCGGCGGAACGGGGACGCTGCTCGAATTGGCAAAGGTTTGGGAATTAAAAAACAAAGGCTTTATCGAAGCAGATAAACCGATTATACTTGTAGGCGGATTTTGGAAGCCGCTGGTTGATTTAATCGCAGCTGATGACCCAGACAGCAGCCGATATATCCGCCAAGCAGATGGGCCAAAGCAGGTTGTAGAATTGATTATTGACTATTGATATGAGCAAGAGAATAGCGATTTCGATTTTAGCATTTTTAAGCTGCACTGCACTTTGCGCAGGAGCGGCTCGCCAAACTCCGTTGCGGGACGGCTTTGGCCTGACAGGCGTCGATGGCAAATTAAGCAACACCGACGGCAAGTGGTTCTTCGAATTTGATTCAGAGGTGAGTGACGATGCAGGCCAAATCGGCGCCGGGGCGATTATCGAACTGCTGCCATCGACAGCATTGGAAAAGATAACCGCTGACGCCCAAAAACGTGCTGAGGCAAACTACCGGCTTTGGGGCAATGTTACAAAATACAAAGGCAGCAATTTCATATTCCCGATTTATTTTTTGCCTATCAGCGCAGCCGATGGCCAAATCAAACCGGAGGGGCCGTCAACCCCGCCCCTCTCTGAGGGGCGAGGGTCAACACCGCAGCAGCAAAAGGTCAAGATAGCCATCAATGAGCCGAACGATGCATTAGCCATACCGGAGGAGATAGTAAGCAAGCTAAAAACCAGGCGAATCCTCCGCCACGAGGAGTTGAAACAGGGATTGCAATTGAAGCAGGACTCCATCTTAGCCGACAGAACCGCACTTTTAGACAAGCAGGCCGGCGATGAGCCTGTACTTGTCCTTGACGCTCTCGGCCGGAACATCCCGCAGGTTTCACTGAGACTGCTGCCCTGTGAAGTTTTAGAACGGGCACAGCAGGAGCAGTCTGCTGAGGCCGACCCGGTTCGATTCAAAATAGCGGGAATTATAACGCAATACAAAGGCGAATATTATCTGCTGCTGCAGAAAGCAATACAAGCTTACAGCCACGAAAACTTCGGCAGATAAATAATCTGTATATTACTTTTGGAGTATAAAATTGTCTGAAACACTCGACAAGATTCTTATATCATCAGACTCCCCTAAATGGCATGAGGAAATAAGAACACTAAAAGCTTCATTAAAAAGGGCGAGTTTCTTTGAGCCGGGCGGCAAAGAAGATAGACAGATAGACCAAGTGCTTGAAAAATTCCGCAGTTCTCCACTTGGCAGGCGAGATTCAATCTTGGGCAATTATACTGAACAATTTGACGACGTTAAGTTGCCTTCTTCACAATTCAGGATAAGCCAGCGAGAATTAAAAAAAGCTCATCAAAAGATTGATAAAAAACTTCTTGTTTCAATCCGCAAGGCGATTGTAAATGTAAGAAAATATCAGAAGAATATTTTTATCGGCACAGCAAAAAAGGATAGTAATTCTGCCGGCATAAAATATACGCACATAAAACGCGTTGGTATCTGTGCACCCGGCGCTTCAGCTCCGCTGCCTTCGACTGTGATAATGACAGCAGTTCCTGCACAGGTTGCAGGAGTTGAGGAAATTGTTGTTGTTTCACCACCCCGATACAATCAAACTATTCACCCTGTTACTTTGGCGGTATGCCAAGAACTCGGAGTAAATGAAGTATATCGTGTCGGTGGTATTCAGGCTATTGCTGCGCTTACCTATGGGACGCCGACAATAAATCGAGTAGATAAAATCGTCGGGCCGGGCAATACGTGGGTCCAAACAGCAAAGAAAAAAGTCTTTGGCTATGTTGGCATTGACTCCGTAGCAGGTCCAAGTGAAGTCCTGATAATTGCCGATAAAAGTGCAAATCCCGCTTGGGTAGCTGCAGATATGTTAAGTCAGGCTGAACATTCACCGGGCAGTGCCGTTTTGTTTACGAATTCAAAAGAACTTGCGAACAATGTGCTAACTGAGTTGAAAAAGCAGTTTGAGATGCTTGACAGAAAACGGGAAACCTTCGAGTGCCTTCTAAATTACAGCAGAATAATAACATTCAAAAAGTTTGGAGAAGTAGTTATACAAGCCAATTTCTTTGCACCGGAGCATCTTGAGATACTCTGTGGTAAAAATAGCAGACAAAGCGCGAAAAAAATTGAAAACGCCGGTGCCATATTTATCGGTGATTATTCACCTGTAGCTGTGGGTGATTATTTTGCCGGACCAAGCCATACTCTTCCGACGGGCGGCTGTGCCAGATTCTCAAGTGCACTTACCAGTAATGATTTCATCAAATCAACGAGCATTATCGAATACGACAAGAAGAAATTAGCTGAAAGCGCGGAGGATATTATTAGGTTAGCTGAGGCGGAGGGTCTCGACGCCCACGCAAAAAGTATCTGGCTACGGCTTGGCCTACGCCAAGACGAGTAAAAATCCGCGGCTCTCGCCACAGCGAAGCGTGCCGTAGCCGGGTCGGCCGTTAGTCAGCTTTATCAGGTTGTGTATTCTCAACAGAACTATTTGCGATAAGCCAGTTGTAAAGTTTTTTTGGCTTTGTGGGGTCAAACGCATGCTCGGCCCCTTTATATTCCTCAAATGTCACCTTTGCCCCCAGTCTTTCATAATAGACGGCAGCTTTTTTGGCAGCAGCGAGATTGGTGTCTTTTTCACCTGCGCCGATATAAATGGGTTTGCCGCGCAGCGCATTTTCGCCAGCATCGGTGGTGAGCATGCTGATGTTTCGACTTCGGCCGGCAGCAAGGATAACAGCCCCGGCCCAGACCTTTGGGCTGCTCTCGAGCATAGCCGAGGCGTGCCAGCCGCCCATACTGCTGCCCGTGATAAAAAGCCGTTTCTCGTCAATTCTGAGACGCCTGGAGATGTATCTCTTGACTTCCAGGACACTTCTGCGCTGGCGTTTAATATAGTTAATATACTGGCCTTCGGTCATTGGATTTTCACTGCCGGGGACATATCCCATACCGATAACAACGAAATCTTTGCCGCCGGTGATTTGTTTGAAAGGCCAAGTCGTCGGCTGGCCGCCCATTCCGTGATAAAAGAAAATCACAGGCCAATCCTGATTATCGTTATAATCGGATGGGACACATACCATAAAGTGGCCGCCGCCTATAAATTTGTTGTTAACATCGATGCGAACATCCTCGCCTGGGACAAAATTAGGTTCAGAGTTGTCCGCTGCGAAGAGCATCCCTGCAATACAAAAAACAAATACCCCCGAAGCTGAAAGCAGGCGTTTATTAAAAGTCATCGAAAAGTAGTCCTGAATAATCGGTTTTGACTTTACAGAGTTTATGAAGTGCTACTCAATTTTTCTTTTATTATTTCTGCGGCCTTGGTGAGGGCATCGTCGATTTTTTCAGGATTTTTCCCGCCGGCCTGGGCCATTTGTGGTCGGCCGCCGCCTCCGCCGTCAATCAAAGGAGCAATTTGTTTTACTATATCGGCGGCTTTTAGACCTTTTTTTACCAAGTCATCGGTAACGCCTGCAAGCAAAGTTGCATTTCCATCGTCGTCAAAGCCGAGCACTATCGCTGCGGATTTTGCCCTCTTTTTGAGCATATCGACTGCCTCTCGGGCCTGCTCGGCTGAAGCGGCTGAGAGCCGGCCATAAACTATCGATGTCTGCCCGATTTTTTCGCACCCGTCGAGAAGCTGCTTTGCCTCAGCCATAATATCTACGCCTGTCTGTTTCGAAGCGGATTTGAGCTGTTTGGTGAGTTTTTTGTTTTCATCTATCAGTTTGTTGATTTTATTAACAAGGTCTTCCGCTGACACATTCAGCGTTTCACATAACTGCTCGATAATTTCACTTCGCTTTTCCAAAAATTCGTTCAATTTTTCGCCTGTCAATGCCGTTATCCTCCTAACACCTGCTGATATACTTTCTTCTTTGATTATCCTGAAACCGCCGATAGAGCCGAGCCGGTCAACGTGTGTTCCGCCGCAAAATTCCTTACTGAAAGCCTCGGCCAGATGGTTTTCGTTCTCCGCACCAATAGCCACTACTCGAACTTCATTTCCATATTTCTCACCAAACAGCGCCATTGCGCCAAGTTTTTGTGCCTGTTCCCGTGGCAAAACAGAGCAGGTTACCGGCGAATCCGCAGCGATTTTTTCTCTGACGAGCCCCTCAACTTTTTTAATCTGCTCATCCGTCAGGGCCTTCGGCCAAGTAAAATCGAATCGCAGGTATTCCGAACAGACGAGACTTCCCTGCTGAGCGACCGATTTGCCGAGCGTCTGCTGCAGGGCCCACTGCAACAGGTGTGTGGCGGTATGATTCTTGTTTATTGAGTCGCGGTCTTTGTCGACCATAGCCTCGACTTGCTGATGTACCGTAAGCGTACCAGACTTCATCCTGCCCCGATGGATAATGCAATCACCAATTTTTTCTGTATTTTCCACTACAAACTCTCCCTTAGGGCTTTCAATCCTGCCAAAGTCGCCAACCTGTCCACCAGATTCTGCATAAAAGCAAGTTCTTTCGAGAACCAGGCCAACCTCACCATCGGAGTCAGTCAATTTACCAGATGAAATATAATTACCATCTGAAGTAACCCATCCTGAAACCGTAGATACACATTTATCGCCTTTGTATTTGTGAGAATCATCTGTGGCAGGAAGCTTCGTATTCGTAACCAGCGAAACAAAGCTGCCTGTCTTCTGTGCCGCTCGCGCTCTCTGTCTCTGCTGCTTCATAAGATTATCAAAACCGGCAGTATCAACCTTAAGGCCTTTTTCCCTTGCCATAAGCTGCGTCAAATCCAACGGGAAACCGTAAGTGTCGTACAGCATAAACGCATCATCGCCGCTGATAGTTTTATCCTTTGAGCTTTTGGCTTTTTCAGCGGCAGTGTTGAATATCTCTATGCCGCGGTCAAGGGTCCGGCTGAAACTAAATTCTTCTGATTCAATAACCGTTGAGACGTATTCAGCCCTTGTCTTTATCTCGCCAAACGCATCGCTGAGACAATCAACAACCACAGGCACAAGTTTATACATAAACGGCTCGTGCATACCAAGCTCTCTGCCGAAGCGTGATGCGCGGCGAAGTATGCGTCGTATCACATAGCCCCTGCCTTCATTGGAAGGAGTTGCGCCATCAGTTATCGCAAAGACAAGCGAGCGAATATGGTCGGCTATAACCCTGAATGCATTATCGACTTTGTTGTTCAGCTGGGACGTATATTTGTGGCCGGCGATTTCACCGACACAATCGATTATGGGCATAAACAAATCGGTATCGTAGTTGCTCCTTTTATTCTGCAGTACCGCTGCGATTCGCTCGAGACCTGCACCGGTGTCGACGTAATTAGCACCCAAAGAAGAAAGTTTGCCGTCTTCGTCGCGATTATATTGTATAAATACGAGGTTCCACAATTCGATGAAGCGGGCACAGCCGGCATTGACGCCGCACCTGTGGCCTTTTACCTTCTTTCTGTCGCATCTATCGGCGCCGAGGTCGATATGAATTTCGCTGCACGGCCCACAAGGGCCAATCTGGCCCATCTCCCAGAAATTATCCTTTTTGCCGCCAAAGAGAACCCTCTCTTTTGGAATGCCCGTTACTTTCGGCCAAAGCGATTCGGCATCGCTGTCCGGCGGGGAATTATCTTCCGTATCGCCCTGAAAAACAGTCACCCACAGCTTAGCCGGCTCGATAGCCCAAACCTTTGCAAGAAGCTCCCAGGCCCAGTCAATTGCCTCCGCCTTGAAATAATCATCGAACGACCAATTGCCTAACATTTCAAAAAATGTGTGGTGATAGGTATCTTTGCCCACTTCCTCAAGGTCGTTGTGCTTGCCGCTTACGCGCAGGCACTTTTGGCTGTTGACCACCCTGCGATATTGCGGGCCGGACAACCCCAAAAAAATATCTTTGAACTGATTCATCCCCGCATTGGCGAAAAGCAACGTATCGTCATCAATGGGCACTATGGGCGAGCTGGGGATAAAATTATGCCCGCGGTCTCTAAAAAAATCTATAAAACTATTTCGAATCTGCTTGGCAGTTAACACCTGTCAGTTTCCTAAAATCAGATGGGTAATCAGGATTGCACCAGACCTTTGGCAGCAAGGATTTTATTTTTCAGCTCCTCACACAAATCTTTGTTTTCAATCAGATATTTTCTTGCGTTTTCTCTGCCCTGCCCGAGGCGGATATCACCGTAGTTCAGCCAGGCGCCGGCCTTTTCGACCACCTTGCAAGCCAGGCCCAGGTCGAGTAAATCGCCTTCGTAGCTGATTCCGCTATCGAACATAATATCAAACTCAGCGTCACGGAAAGGCGGTGCGATTTTGTTCTTTACCACCCTGGCCCTGACCCTGGTGCCGACGGCATTGCCCTCATCCTTTAAGGTTGCCAGCCGTCTTAAATCGACCCGGACGGAAGTGTAAAATTTCAGCGCCTTTCCACCGGGGGTCGTTTCCGGGTTGCCGAACATCACGCCGATTTTCATACGGATTTGATTTATGAAGACAAGGGAGGTTTTGCTCTTGTTGATGACAGCAGTAAGCTTTCTCATCGCCTGACTCATCAATCTTGCCTGCAGCGCCATGTGGGTGGCACCCATTTCGCCTTCGATCTCTGCCGCCGGCGTCAGGGCGGCAACCGAATCAATAACTATAACATCAACGGAATTGGACCTGATTAGCATCTCGGTGATATCAAGCGCCTGTTCGCCGGTGTCTGGCTGGCTGACCAGCATGCTGCTGACATCGACGCCCAGTCTTTTAGCCCAGGTTGTATCGAGCGCGTGCTCAGCGTCGATGAACGCAGCCACACCGCCCGCACGCTGGGCGTTCGCAATGACGTGAAGCGCCAGAGTAGTTTTGCCGGACGACTCCGGGCCGAACATCTCGGTAACCCTGCCGCGGGGGATACCCACCCCACCAAGGGCGATGTCCAGCGATAATGAGCCGGTAGGGATGCCCTCAACCTTAGCATACTTGTGCTCATCCATCTGCATTATAGCGCCCTGGCCGTATTGCTTCTCAATCTGTGCAATCACACGCTCCAAAGCAGTTTCTTTGCCGGCGGCTTGGGGTCTCAAATGCTCCATTTTACCTTTGGATTTACTTTCTGCGTCTTTTTGCTGTGGTGATGCTTTCGCCATTTTACTTTCCTCCGATTGTTTAGGTTATTTATTGCAATTTATAATTTCCTAACAGAGTATAGATAGGGCCTGCCGGCTTCAACTCGCTTTGATAAACCGAGACCGAATCAGCCGGCATCGTTCCGAGCTTAAAATCCTTGTAATCTTCGCTCACTTGCGCCAGTTTGGCCCCTGCCGCCGGATGCCTTATCCTGCAAAGGGTAAGGTGGCAGGCAAACTCTCTGGTTTCCTGCGGCCAGCCGGCCAAAGCCAGTGACTCTTCAATATCTTCCTGTAATTCTAACAGATTTTCCCCTCCCTCGCCCGCGCCAACCCATAAAACCCTGGCACTTCTGCCGCCAAAATGGCCGACCGATTCTATATCCAGCTCAAAACTTTTATGCCTTCCGGCAACAGCCTTAACTATATTACAAACCTCAACGACTTTTGCATCTTTAATTTCACCTAAGAACTTTAATGTCAGGTGTATATTATCAGGGTTTACCCAATTGACATCGCCTTTTTTCACATCGACGCCGTTCCGCAGCTGCTGCTGCAAATCACTCAACGCACTTCTGATTTTTTCATCAATATCTATCGCTATAAAGCATCGCATTACATCATTAACCTCTAAAATTGTGTCAGCTTTCGTAAAGTTTCAAACCTGCCGTCGATATCGTCTTTGTTTATCGACGTCAGGCCTGCCAGCGAGAAATCGGCAATTGTAAAAGAGGCAACCACTGTGCCGTATGCGAGCGCCTGTTTTAATGATTCGAAATCGGTCCTGCCGACCTGTGCCAGATACCCCAAAAGTGCGCCCGCGAAGCTGTCCCCGGCGCCTGTGGGGTCCTTGACCTCGGCAGCCGGAAAGGCCGGCAGAACAAATCTCTCATCGGCACTGCAAATTATCGAACCCGATTCACCTTTTTTGACGACCACAACACTCGGCCCCATATCCAAAATCGCATCTGCTGCTTTTATCAGATTGTGCTCGGCTGCCAACATCTTTGCTTCGTCTTCGTTAATAATAAGGCAATCGATTTTTTTAAGCAGTCGTTTCAAATCATCGCGATGTCCCTGAATCCAGCAGTCCATCGTATCAGCAGCTACGAAAGATGGATTATCAATCTGTTCGAGCAGCTGAAGTTGAAGGGCCGGTGCGGTATTTGCGAGAAAGATAAATTTGCTGTCCCTGTACACTTGCGGCACTTTTGGCGGCTTTTCCGCCAGCACGTTTAATTCGAGCTTATCTGTGGTTCTTTTGTTAATATCTTTATGATATGTGCCAGCCCAGCGGAAGGTCTTGCTGTTTTTTCTGATTTCCAGACCCGTCAAATCCACGTCTCTGCCGGCAAAAACCTGCGCCAAATCGAACGGGCAATCCGAGCCGATGACTCCTACGAGTCTGACCGGTGAGAAGAAACTGGCCGCCATACTAAAATATACCGCTGAGCCGCCGAGACAATTCTCGCTGACACCGAAAGGAGTCTTAACAGTATCAATCGCTATCGAACCGGTTACCAATAGTGACACTTTTCTTAAATCCTTAATTATCAATTATTAGCTGAACAGGAATCAAACCCCAAAGCTAACGATTATTTTACATTCGCACCTTTATCATCACCAGAGATATTTTTGAGCTTTTTGAGGACGTCGTAAATAATCAACGGCCACACGGCGACAAAAGCAGCGAGCGAAAGATACGACCAAAGCCGAGAGACATTTTGCAAGTCATATTTGTCACCAGTTGCCTTGAGTGCCTTGGCAGTAAAAATGAACAGGGCGAGAAAACTTACAAAAAGTAAGATGGCGTACAGTCGTGCGTAATAGGTAAAAAGGAAGTTTTGACAAGGGATAATCCGAAATAATTCTGGAGCGATGTTCGTAATTGCAATATACACGAGTATAAACAATAACGGTACAGTCAACAGTATCCCGATAACATCTCTCGAAAGGCATACTAAAATAGCTGTGACAATAAAAGTTGCCAGTAGAATCACTTGTACCGGCCAATAGGAGAGACATTTTCTTGTAAGCATAAACACCCCCGACTCTGGACATTCTCTTATAGTTGAGGGTTCCGAAGTTAACATCAGCTTATTCCAAATTTTTTCAGCACAATGTCTATTCTGCTTAAGGTTTTCTCTTTACCAAATATCTGAACGGCATCAAAAATCGGCAGGCTGATAGTACTGCCGCATAACGCCACACGCAATGGCTGAGCGATTTTGCCAAGACCGACGCCCCTTTCCTCAGCTAAACCCCGCAACGCCGCCTCGATATTCTCCACAGTGAACTGCTCCATCGCAGCGAGTTTGCCACGAACGGTTTTTAAAACAATCAAACCGTCATTTTTCAACAAAACATCCTTAACTGCTTTCTCATCATACTCTATCTGGTCTTCGTCCAAGAATAGAAATCTGCTTTTATGCTCGATATCAGCCAGGGTCCTTGCACCCGCACATAATTCTATGATTCTCGTCAGCGTTTTGTCTGCCGCTTTTGCGACGGGAGATTTAATGACTTTCAGGTAATCCTTCAAATGGGTAAGCACTTTTTCACTGCCTTGCATCCTGATGTGCTCGGTGTTGAAGGCGAGAAGTTTCTTGCGGTCAAACAGGCTGTTGGTCTTTGTCAAACGTGACAGGTCAAAGCAATCAATCAGCTCTTTAACAGACATAATTTCGCGCTTGTCCCCCGGATTCCAGCCTAATAGTGCAAGGAAATTCACCATCGTCTGCGGCAAATAACCGCTCTTAAAAAAATCCACCACGTTAATTTCCGGAAGTTGGACGCCAAGATACTCCGCCATCGCATCAACGCCGGACATATCAGGTATGGTCTTGCCCGCAACAAAGTCATTGACTTCTTCAGCAGTGACGTTACCGACCTCAGCAAGTTTTCCCAGGTCGATATCATGTATATCCTTAATGGCGTTACGCAGAACCTTTGGACGTTCACGTTTGGAAAGCTTTCCGCCGCTGTCGCTGACGGTAATGGACATGTGTGCATACTTCGGAAGCTCGCCAAATCCCAAAGCTTTCCATAATTCCTGCTGGCCGGGCGTGTTCATAAGGTGCTCCTGGCCGCGAATAACGTGGGTAACTTTCATCAAATAGTCATCAACTACACAGGCGAAGTTATACGTTGGAAATCCATCGCTCTTTTGTATGATAAAATCAGCTATTTCGCCGGCTGCAAAAGTGACCTCGCCACGCACAATGTCCTCGACGACGAGGGCTTTGTCCTGCGGAACAGCAAAGCGAACAGTTACAGACCGGCCCTGAGTGCGGGCCTTCTTGACATCTTTCTCGTCGGGGAATTTTTCAGGTCGGGAATACGTAAAACCTTTTTTTTGGACCTCAGCTTCTTTTCGAAGTGCATCAAGCTCTTCGGAGGTATCGAAGCAATAGTAGGCCTTTTGCTCATCGAGCAGTTTCCTTATGTATTCATCGTAAATATCCCTTCGCTGGGATTGCAGGTATGGGCCGTTTGGGCCGCCGACTTCGGGGCCTTCGTCCCATTCGATGCCAAGCCATCGCAAATCATCCATAACCTGCTGCATAGCGGTCGGAGTGTTTCGTTTCAGGTCAGTATCCTCAATACGGAGTATGAATTTACCGCCCATCCGCCGGGCAAAAAGCCAGTTAAAAAGAGCGGTTCTGGCTCCACCAACGTGCAGATAACCTGTCGGCGACGGCGCAAAACGTGTTACAACCATTGTAAACCTCAAAAACTGCGGAAAACACGTGAAAAGATTAAGCTATATCAGGACTGTTGTCAAGAACAGATGACCGGTTAACCGATTTGCCTTCCCGACAAAGCATTTTGACAAATTCCCCCTGTCAATTTCGCTCTGGACGACTATAATCTGCTAAATTATAACACAACGCCAAAAAGGCACTGCTAATATGAACACAAACGATTCGACAACTAAGCTCGACTTTATCCGGGCAATTGTCGCTGAGGACCTGAAGACAAATAAATGGTATGGACGCGTCCATACCCGTTTCCCGCCTGAGCCGAACGGCTATCTGCACATCGGACACGCAAAAGCAATCTGCCTCAATTTCAGTATTGCCGCTGAAAACAAGGGCGGGCTGTGCAACCTGCGATTCGATGACACTAACCCGGTTAAGGAGGAGCAGGAATATATCGATGCAATTATGGAAGACATCCGCTGGCTTGGATTCGATTGGGAAAACAGGCTATATTACGCCTCGGACTACTTCGAGCAAATGTACGAATACGCTGTGCAGCTTATCAAGGCCGGCAAGGCCTACGTCTGCGACCTGAACGCCGACGAAATCAGGGAGTACCGCGGCACATTGACCAGGCCGGGAAAGAACAGCCCCTATCGCAGCCGCAGCGTTAAAGAGAACCTTGATTTGTTCCAGCGAATGCGGACAGGCGAATTCGAGGACGGCTGCCGCACACTGCGGGCAAAAATCGATATGTCGCACCCGAATTTGAATATGCGTGACCCTGTGATGTATCGCATCCTGCACGCTGACCATCATCGCACGGGCGATAAATGGTGCATCTATCCAACTTATGACTGGGCCCATGGGCTTGAAGATTCCGTCGAAAAAATCACCCACTCGATTTGCACACTGGAGTTTGAAAATCATCGGCCTTTATATGACTGGTTCCTCGAGCAGCTTGGGGTGCACCATCCGCAGCAGATTGAGTTCGCCCGGCTGAATTTAACCTACACCGTGATGAGCAAGCGAAAGCTGCTGCAATTGGTGCAGCAGGGCAAAGTCAACGGCTGGAATGACCCGCGGCTGCCGACGCTCAGTGGAATGAGAAGGCGCGGCTATTCGCCGGAAGCTATCAGGAATTTCTGCCAGCTAATCGGCGTCAACAAATTCAACAGCACTGTCGATATTGCACTGCTGGAACACTGCCTCCGTGAAGATTTGAATAAGACCAGCCCGCGAGTGATGGCTGTGCTTCGCCCGCTTAAAGTAATCATTGATAATTTCCCGCAGGGTAAGGTCGAAGAAATGGATGCGATTAATAATCCCGAAGACCCAGGCGCCGGCACACGCAAAGTTCCTTTCTCACGGGAGCTTTTCATCGAGCAGGATGATTTTATGGAAGAGCCGCCCAAAAAGTTCTATCGCTTAGCCCCCGGTCGGGAAGTTCGCCTGCGATACGCATATTTCGTCACCTGCACAGACGCGGTCAAGGATAAAAACGGCCGAGTCGTCGAGCTGCACTGCACCTATGACCCTGCGACACGGAGTGGTGACGCGCCAGATGGCAGGAAGGTCAAATCTACTCTGCACTGGGTTTCAACGGTCCGCTCGCTGCCGGCCGAGGTGCGGCTGTATGACCATCTCTTCACAAACCAAAACCCGGATGATATCGAAGAAAACAAAGACTTCACATCGAATTTGAATCCGAACTCGCTGGAAGTGCTGACCGACTGCCGCGTTGAACCGTCTCTGGCCGGCGCAGTGCCGCTAAACCGGTATCAATTCGAGCGCCTTGGCTATTTCTGCGTCGACCCCAACAGCTCCCCCGAAAATCTTGTATTCAATCGCACAGTAACTTTGCGTGACGAGTGGGCAAAAATCAAAAACGCCACGAAGTAAAACCACAGAGGGCACAGAGGAAAGAATGAAAAAACCCGAAACAAGTAATACCGCATTACTTAAAAAAGAATTTCGCCGCTTAAAAAAACATCATAGAGAAGCTATTCGAGCAAGACTTGCACGCTCTACAATTGGTTCATCCGTAGGTAGAGTTTTGAAAAAAGATTCAAAAAAACAAATTTGGCCTACACTCGAAAAGATACCAGTAGATGAAATCTTGCGACTCCGAAGCGAACAAGACTATAAAAAATGGTTCGAAAAACAGCTTGGTGTTTTAGCTCGGGAAATAGATAAGACCAACAAAAGAAATGCGCGAATTTATCCAGGGTATAAATGGGGACACGCAACAAAAATTCTATGTCTCTATCTACGTGATGTTGTTATATATCGGGAGTATTTTCTTAAAAATTACCGAGAAAAAGTCAAATATTGGCTTTATTGTTCTATTGATAGTCAGGTTATGAGTGCTCTTAAGAGATGTAAAGTCAATTTACCATTCAAAAAAATTAAAGATATTGATACGCCCGAAAAATTCTATGATGTTCAGGACAAGTTGAAACAGGCTGCGAGTGAAGCTGGGGTGCCGCGAATCTGGTTTGATGATAATTGGGCAGACCGAACATAAAAAGTAGGCGGCGGATTTCAAAACCTGCGACGGAAACCGTGAAGCGCTGTATGTCATTGCGAGGCCGACAGGCCGAAGCAATCTCAATAGAGTAGTAAGGTTATGGGTAATTACTGGGTCTACATTATAACCAACGAGGCGAACACCGTGCTTTATACGGGTGTGACAAATGATTTACGCCGAAGAGTATGGGAGCATCAAAAAGGGCAAGGGTCGGGATTCACCGCTAAATACAGAATCAGAAAGCTTGTGTTCTATGAGAGGTTCGATAAGGCAGTTGACGCGATTACGGCAGAAAAAAGAATCAAAGCAGGTTCCAGGCGCAAAAAGGAAGAACTGATAAATTCTATCAACCCCCAATGGAAGGATTTATGCGAAGAATCAGAGGATGAGATTGCTTCGCTGCGCTCGCAATGACTCACGCCTTGGTTCGGCGTGAGTCATTTGCCGAGAATCATCTTCAGCGAAACCAGAAGCAGCACCGCCCCGAACATCTTTTTCAAAATCACCCCGGGGATTCCAATTGCAAACTTAGCGCCGAGCAGACCGCCGACAAAAAAACCTATACATACAAAGGCCGCTATTTTGAGGTCAACAAATCCCTGTTTATAATACGCCAGCGCGGCGAGCAGGCCGATTGGCGGCACCATCAAAGCCAGTGTCGTTCCCTGTGCGCTGTGTTGTGAAAGTCCGAACAAAAGCACCAGCACAGGAACTATAATTATTCCTCCGCCGATGCCGATTAGGCCGCTTAAAATCCCTGCAACAACTCCCAGCAGGATATAAAGAAAGATATTCATAATTTTAACCTCACACTATTTGGCCCAGCAAAAAGGTTTCAGCCGAAAAGTTCTTCGAATTTTTTCTCTATATCGTCGCTTTCACAAAGCACCTGGCCAACCAGCACAGCGCCTATACCAATGGACTTTAGCTTTTCGACGTCAGCCCGCGATTTTATCCCGCTTTCGGCTACAAGCTCCTTTTTATTATCGACAAGCTCCGCTAATCGGCGGCTCGTTCCCAAATCCACTTTCATTGTAGCGAGATTTCGATTGTTGATGCCGAGAATGCTGTAGCCTTTCTTGGGAAAACCTATAAGACTGCGGACGGCCAACAGCGTATCGGCCTCGTGCACTTCCAGCAGGACCGTTAACGTCAGCTCGGCTGCCCCTATCATTAAATCCATCAGCTTACCGGGCGCTAACGCTTCGGCTATCAACAGTATCGCATCGGCGCCGGCAGCGCGGGATTCGTAGACCTGCCAGATGTCGATAATAAAATCTTTGCGCAAAATCGGCAAATCCACCACATCCTTGATTTGGCTTATATATTCGAGCTTACCTTGAAAATATTTTTCATCGGTAAGAACGCTGATTGCATCAGCACCGCAGCTCTGGTAGGCCTGCGCAATCGCCACGGCGTCAAAATCTTCACGAATAACCCCAGCCGATGGCGACGCCTTCTTGACCTCTGCAATAACATTCAGCCCCCTGCCGCTGCGCCTGGTAACGGCTTTGTAGAAATTGCGGCACCTCGGCATAGAGGCAATCTCGGCCTTAAGCTGTTCCAGATTCCTCTGCGACCGGCGGAACTCAACCTCAGCCCTTTTGTCGGCAACGATTTTATCTAATATACCCGCCAATGCACCTACCCCGCGACCTTTACATAAGCTATACGGACCTGACCAAGAGTATTTTCAAGAACCTTCTTCTCCTCTTCGGTCAGGTTGCCTTTGGTTTTTTTCTCAATGGTCTCGAGCATATCGATACTGTACTTGGCCATTTCCAAATCAGGCTCTTTCTCCTCCTGTCCCTCCACCTGCAGCAGGCCTAAGGCAAACAATGCCTGCGTAACAAGCATGCTTATCAGCGCAGCAAAATCACCTTCTGGCAAAGGCCCACGACGAGACTTGTCCCGCGGAGCCTTTTCCTTCTCAGCTTTTTCCTGTGCAGCCAATATTTCTTTCTCCTTTTGAGCCTGCTGCTTCCAGTCTTCGTCAATTATAATCTTCTTATCGTCCTTTTTTTCTTCTTTAGCCATAATTTCGTCCCGCGTCCCTTAACCTTCATACCTTACACGACGCACTTATTTATTTTTTATATCGAAACTTTTTCATGCTTCTATCAATTTCTCTTTTTTGCTGTCGCTCGGCGATTTTCTTCCGCTTGTCGTATTGCCTTTTGCCTTTGGCCAGCGCCAGTTCTATTTTTGCCAGGCCTCTGCCGCTGAAATAAATCCGAAGAGGCACAAGCGTAAAGCCGCGCTGCTCAAGTTTGATTTGCATCCTGCGAAGCTCAGCCTTGTGCAGCAGCAGTTTTCTTTTTCTGGTCGGCTCATGATTGTTTGCGCCGGCCTGTTGATACTGGGCTATGGTCGCCCCGACAAGCCAGCACTGGCCGTCTATAATCCGGGCATAAGAGCCGTCAAGATTGGCCTGCGCTGCACGCAGTGATTTCACCTCCGTGCCCAAAAGCGACATTCCCGCCTCGAACTTATCGACAAGCTCAAAATTGTGATAGGCCTTCTTATTAACTGCCGCTGAACCTTGATTATCCTTGCTCTTGCGCGATTTTGCCGCCATTTAAGCTATAATATCCAGACAGCAGCAATTTTGCAAGAAGACAGGTATGCTGCAGATTTGGACCGTTTGCTAAAACTCTTAGCTTGGCTGTTATCTATTGAGCAACCATTGACGTGCCGGTGCCGCCAAAATAACAGATTGGTCTAATTGTCGTTGCCGCTGGCTAAATTTTTACTTAATGAATCGGATACTTACCGGATACCGATAGTGCTCACCTTTGTTCACCGCGACACAGGCCATAATGCAAAAGATTAAGTTCACAACCCAGACCGCGGGGAACAGCAAAAAGCCAATACATAAAAAAGACAACAATCCTGCGACAATGTATGCAATTGCAACCGTAATCTGAAAGTTTAGTGCCTCTTTGCCCTGCTCATCAACAAATGGGTGCTCGTCTTTTTTCACCAGCCAAATGACCAACGGTCCCAAAAAGCTGGTAAAGATGGCCAAAAGATGTGCCAACATCGCAAACGTTCGAGCGTCTTTGCTTGCTTCTGTCGGCTTCGGCGTTTCCTTTATTTCTACCATAACTGGACTCCCTTCAATTAAATGTAAGTTTCCTCGATAAACTTTTGACCCTTTCTTAACAAAAGGTGCTTAAAGGGTCAAGAATAAAATTTGACGCTACGAACGGAAATTGTTGTTGACAGAGGGGCTACGATGGTTTAGATTATTAGCATATGCTAACAACTATGAAGGTGTCCGATGGCCAGACCTTTTAGATGCAGATGTGTACGGTGTATGCCGGGAACGAATTATTTCAAACCAAGAGGTATTCCCCTGACTACTCTTGAAGAGGTTATTTTGACGGTAGATGAATTTGAGGCAATCAGGCTTGCTGACCTGGAGGGTTTATATCAGGAAGAGTCTGCGAAAAAAATGGAAATTTCACGGCAGACATTTGCAAACATCATAAATTCCGCGCACAAAAAAATTGCCGAGGCAATAGTTAAGGTAAAAGCAATAAAAATAGAAGGAGGTGTTTATAAAATGGCAGAAATGCGAAAGTTCAGTTGTTACGACTGCAAACATGAATGGGAGGTCCCTTATGGGACAGGTAGGCCGCAGAAGTGTCCCCAGTGCGAAAGCAAAAATATTCACAGAGCAGAAGAGGATAGGGGTTACGCCAAGGCAGGCAGAGGACGAGGCCGTTGTGGTAGGCCTTGGTGAGACAGAAAGTAGTTAATAGTAATTGAACAGTGTATAAGGAGTAAGCTATGAGAATATGTATACCTACAGAAACTGACGTGGGGCGGAAAGCGATAGTGTATGCTCATTTCGGCAGCGCCCCGTACTTTACAATCTACGACAGCGAAAAAGATACATTCGAGGTGGTTGAGAACTCTAACCAGCATCATGCTCATGGAACATGTCACCCTTTAGGAATGCTAAATGGCAAACATATTGACGCTGTGGTTTGTAGCGGAATGGGTGCCAGAGCCGTTTCAGGACTTAATGGAAGCGGAATAAAAGTATATAGGGCGGTTAGGGAAACGGTTGAAGAAACAATCGAAAAGTGGAAAAATGGCAGCTTTGAGGAGATTACCGTAGAGAACGCCTGTAGTGAGCACAGGTGCCACTGATTGATAGGTCGGCGGGTTGCCGCTTTAACTTTGGAATTCAAGTAACCTGTTTCGGGACGTCTTAATGGTTAGAGGCATCGCGTCTTCGAATCACTTTCGAAGGCAGTGCGCCGAGATTCTGTGGGGTATGGCTTGAGAGCCAACGGACAAACCTTTGGAGGAGAGGAACTTTGTGAAGCATACTTATTCTTTTGATTTAGCGATACTTAGAAAATATAATATTGAATATTATGAGAAAAATATCATTAATTAAAATAAGAGAAAACCTAAAGGCCAAAGTATTGGAAATTTCTGGTGGTAGAATTCTACAACACAAAATGATGAGTATGGGTATTTATCCTGGCAGAGAAATTACGAAGCTGAGCCATTTTGCCCTAAGAGGTCCGGTGGCTGTAAGGGTAGGCAGAAGCGTTTTAGCTTTGGGCCACGGCGTAGCTGCTAAAATTATTGTAGAAATAGAATGATAGAAAAGATTTTCTTATTAGGCAATCCCAACGTCGGTAAAAGCGTGGTATTTTCACGCTTAACTGGGGTTCATGTAATTTCTTCCAATTATCCAGGGACTACCGTTGAGGTTTCCAAAGGGTATTTAACAATAGGCGAAGAAAAGATTGAAGTAATTGACCTGCCCGGAACCTATTCCTTAGAGCCAACTTCCAAAGCGGAAGAGGTGGTAGTTTCTTTGTTGAAAGAATATCCCAAAGATAAGAGTGTGGTAATAAATATTCTCGACGCAACTAATTTAGAGAGAAATTTGTTTTTGACTTTGCAGTTGATTGAAGAGGGATTCAGCGTGATTGTGTGTTTAAATATGTGCGATGATGCGATGCACAGGGGAGTTCATATCGATGTGGAAGAATTAGAAAAACTTTTGGGCGTGCCGGTTATTTCTACGTGTGCCGTAACAGGTGTGGGCATCAAATTATTGAAAGAAAGGATAAAAGAGGCTCATCCAAACCCTAAAAACAAACTTACCCACGAGGCACGTTGGCAGGAGATTGGAAAGGTCGTAGAAACCGTGCAGCGTCTTACCCACAGACATCATACCCTGAGAGAAATACTCGAAGATGCTTCATTAAAACCTTTAAGCGGGATTCTTATTTCCTGTGTAATTGTGTATGTATCTTTTAAAATTGTGCGTTTTTTAGGTGAATTATTAATAAATAAAATATTTGACCCTTTATTTCTTGATATTTATCAGCCCGTTTTAGAGCGATTAAGCATTACATTAGGACAAAAGGGCTTTATTCATCATTTATTAATTGGTGAGTTAATCAACGGAAAGATTGACTTTAAACAATCTTTAGGCATCCTTACCACGGCGCCCTATATTGAATTTGCAATGGTTCTGCCTTATGTAGTTTCCTTCTATCTTATATTAAGTCTCCTGGAAGATATAGGATACCTGCCGCGGCTGGCAATATTATTGGATAATTTACTACATAGGCTTGGACTGCACGGTTATGCAATTATTCCGGTGCTTCTCGGTTTTGGTTGTAATGTGCCGGGGATTTTATCCACGCGGGTACTGGAATCAAAACGCGAGAGGTTCATCGCCTCAACCCTTATATCCATTGGCGTGCCCTGCGTGCCTTTACAGGCGATGATATTCGGGCTGTTGGGCAGCTTCGGCGGATTTTACGTCGGCGGAGTTTACCTTGTCCTGTTTTCTGTGGTGATAATAATAGGTTTTATTCTGAATCGCCTGCTCCCCGGCTATAGTCCGGAACTTTTAATAGAAATTCCGCCGTACAGGTTCCCCCCGTTACTGATTTTAGCAAAGAAGCTGTATTTTCGCATAAAAGGTTTCCTGATGGAAGCAGTGCCGATTGTTTTACTGGGCGTTGCAGCAATCAATATTCTTTTATACTACCGGCTGTTCAACTTTGTAACCGGCGTATTTGCCCCGCTGGTTCAGGGATTATTCGGCTTACCAAAAGAGGCCGTGGTTGCTCTGGTAATCGGATTTCTAAGAAAAGATGTCGCTGTAGGTATGCTTGCGCCGCTGGGACTTTCTGCTAAGCAATTGTTTATTGCAGCGACGTTGCTTGCTATATCTTTCCCCTGTATTGCTACATTTGTGGTCTTGCTGAAAGAGCTGGGCCTGAAATATTTCATCAATGCTGTTTTGGTAATGATAGCCGTAAGCATCGTTGTAGGTTCGATGCTTAATTTTGTTATTTTACGTTAGAATGTAAAGCCGGCGACAGGGGGATTCTTTCACCCTCGACAGGTCAGGAGGATTTTCTGCTCTCCCGGCAGAACTTGCCCATCAACACCATTGCCTTGTTCATTCTTTCAGCGGAGCCATCCATCTTTGCGTAGGCATCAACCAGCTTTAATAAGTCCGGGGCCGGTTCAACAAAACCATAATGGTGTGCAACGTTAACGATACCGGCATCAAGGCCGTACTCCATTGCCTTTGCCACGTATGCCCTGCAGACGCCGATTTTTCGACCCGGCAAATCGCGCACGCAATTGCTTATGCCTCCTGTGAAATGAACGCCGTTCATTTCAGGGTCGTTCTTTATCTTCTTTATGGTCTCGAAGGTCTTGTAGGTATAACTCTGCTGGCCGGGCTCCATCGGCATATCTATAGCCAGGGGAAATATGGTCGGGTCGAAAAATATCTCCTGAGGTTTAAAGCTGTATTTACCAACGGCTTCGCTAAAGATTTCCTTAGCCACGGAATAAAGCTCGTCAATCGAAGGTGACTGGCCGGACTCCTTCATCAAAAGACCGACAAAGGCGTAGTCGTAATCCTTTTTCAGCGGCAGCATCTTATTCATCGTGTAAACCTTAATCGAGTTGACAAGCGGCTGGGCAACCTTCTGGTCCGTATTAAACCACTCCTCCAACCCTGCTATCAGGACATCATCGTTACTGCTGTCGATGCAAACCGGCACAGCCTTGCCCCACTTGCGAACCATTACGACGTATTCTAACATCATATCAACAGTAACCTGCGGGTCGTCTTCGCCGAAGGCATCGAGATTGACCGCAATATAATCAGCCCCCTCCGCCGCCTGCGATTCAATCAGGGCCTTGATATAGTCCAAAGGTTCCGACGGCGCCGAATAGGCATCAGGACCGAGCTCCGCTAACCGCTTCATCATCCTGCCGGTTTCGGGAATTGAGGCATGGACAGCTTCACCAATAGAAATAAACGCTTTCTTCATCGTATATTCCTGTCAAATCGTTCCGTAAATTCGGGCCTTGCTTAGCCCCTTATCGCGCTTAAAATCTCCCGTGTGGGGTCGACTTTATTTAAGGTATAAAAATGCAGCCCCGGCACGCCGCCTTTAAGCAGGTCTTTACATTGCTGAACAGCGAACGCTACGCCCATTTTGTAAGTGCCTTCTGCGTCGCCGTCTAATGGCTTGAAAATATCATGAACCTTCTGAGGGATAGTCGCGCCACAGGTCTTGCAGAATCTCAGCAGAGTCTGGTAATCCGTAATTGGCAAAATCCCCGGCAATATCGGCACAGTTACTCCTACCTTTCTTATCCTGTCTAAATATTCAAAATAGTCCTTGTTATCAAAGAAAAGCTGGGTAATTACAAACTCACCGCCGGAGTTTATCTTAATCTTCAAATATTTGGAGTCGGTTTCCTTGTCCGGGCAATTGATGTGTCCTTCGGGAAAGCCGGCCACGCCGATACTGAAGAAACCTCCGAAACTGCGAATCAGCTCAATCAGCTGATAACAATACTCAAGGCCGTCCGGAGCAGGTTTCCAGTCCTTTTCGCCCTCGGGCGCATCCCCGCGAAGAGCGAGAACATTACGAATATTCCTTTTTTTCATCTCTGCGAGAACGGCCTTTAGTTCACTCTTACTATGCCCAACGCAGGTAAAATGGTGCATTACCGGAACATTAAAACGCTTCTGTATCTCGTCCGCGATTTCCATCGTCATCGCCCGCGTAGTGCCGCCCGCCCCGTATGTTACCGAAAACCAGTCCGGTTTTAATTCGGCATAAACACCCGCCGTTTCAAAAAGCTTTATTTTCCCCTTTTCGGTTTTGGGTGGGAAAAACTCAAAAGAATAAGTGCGCTTTTTCTCTTTCAAAATATCTGCTATCTTCCTTATCATTTAGTAGTCCTTCCTGTCATTTTCAGCAAATCTTTCTTTATTAATAGCCCATCTTTTATAACTTTTATTTACAATGACTTATATAAACTATTTACGAAGACTTATACAACACGGAAGTCATTTTTTCGCACTATATTGCTACGAAAATACTCAGTAATGTGCTGTTGTGAAGATTTCAGCGTTGTGGATAACCTGTTGACAACTCAAATTCCGCACCTTAAAGAAATCTCTGGCAGCGCCAAATAAAACCGATACGTTTTCGCCGTCGCTTTTTAGACCCGGCCACAGCCGAAAATTGCAACCCTTAAGTTCACAACAACAAAGAAGTTATGCCAACTTGCGGCAGATATTAATGAAATCAAAATGAAGTCCTGAATACCATATTAACAATTTTACCAAAATACCCCAGATTAACAGCACCCCGAAACGAAATCGGCCCTTAGTGGATAATTATAGAAATGCCCGCGGACTTAAAAATGTTCCGTTAGCCCCGAATCTTACTTGTTTTACGAATTTTATGGAGATACCAAAAATGCCCGAACGAGCAAAAACATGGCAAATTTCGATATCGCTTCAGCTGCGATTAGACCAACAATGAAAGTTGCGACCGCCCTCGCGCCTTTTATATTGCAGGATACCGCGTATGCCCGATACATCAATGCGACCATCCAGATTGTCATAAGAAGAACTACAATCATAGCAAATCCGAATACCAACACATCCGCGGGATTAATTGCTGCCGCCGGAGCAGTTTGGATAAGCTTGGACATTAGATACGCAAGAACTCTTTGATTGGCATTCGGCAGCATCGCCAAAGCAGCTATCAAATAAGGCCAGCGTGCCAGTGCCTGCGTTCCAAGAACGTCTATCGTTCTGAAAGCAGACCGCGACACAATCAAACCGAAGAGAAATAGCGGAACCGCCAGACATATCCAGTCAATCAGGCCCTCGACCAAGAAAAACCACATCGGGGCCGCAGCACCCGTATGAAGGTCGAGTACGCCGTCGAAATGAGTATTGCTGAATGAGCCGATAAGTCCGCTTATCAATATAATGGCCAGCCCCAGCAGCAAGGCTTTAAAGCCCGCAATGAATCTAAAAGGATTAAATAGCCACAGGCCCAGGTTACTGTCTGTCGTTTTTGTATTAATTGCAGTTTCAGTCATAATTTTTTCTCCTTGCCGTCTTTCTTGGATTCTTCAGCAAGCTTGACGCGTTCAATAATTTCATCGAGCCGGTTGCGGACTGTCGGGTAGCTGAGTCGCAACAAACCAGCCATTTTCTTCAGCGAGCCGCTTGCCTTAATAAACTCGATGATAAATCCCTGGTCATCGACCGAAAGCCTGGCCAGTGAGGGAAGTTCATACTGGCCCTGGATTTCCGTCTGGCACCGCTCGCATATAAGACTTTTCACGTTCAATTGACTATTGCACGATGGACACACCGCAGGTAATACTTTCATAATCTTATTTCCTTTTGGTATTCAAAGTACGAATAAACAGTGGTATAAACGGCAACCACAAGCACCGAAATAATAATGAAAAACAATGCATATTTTTGGAAAAACACGCCGACAAAAATAATTACCCCGGCTGTCTTAAACAGTTTCCCCCCGACTTTGTTGGTTCTGTCCCACACTCTCTCGCTGCTCAATGTCCAGGGTGTTCTTATCCCTATAAACCAGTTCCTTTTCGAATGTTCACAAAGAATGCCGATATAGAAAAACAAAAGGCCGAGACCAATAGGCAGCATAACATTAGGGCTTATTTCGATTCCAAGGTTCCATAGAATAATCTGCAAGTCAATAGAAAGAAAGAAGACCAGAAGCAAGATAATAAATCCATCGTAATATTTTCTAAATCTTTCGATGTTTGCTTTCAGCGGGTCTATTTTCGGAATAGCAAAAAAAAGCAACGCAAGGCCGGCAAGCACTAAAGGCATCAAAAATAATACCCAGAATTTTGACATATACCCATCTACCTGTCCTTTGGCATTCCAGTGAGAGGCCATTTTCTCCGGCATCTGAGGATAAAAACAGATACCAATAACAAAGGACAGCACGATTATTCCAATAATGGCTATTTCACTTTTTCTGATAATCATATATTACCCCAACCTGGAATAATTTTAATAAAATACAGCTTTTATTTAATAATATTAAACCATTATTCACTTTTTGCAAGCAAAATCTCAATATTATTCAAATTTTTTTACATCTTCAAAAACCGGTTTTTCGGGCTAAAAACCGGTCAAAAGGCAGGTCAGCCATAATGAAGGGTTAAAAAGATGTGATTGTTAATTATCTAAAAGCGGTGATTTTCTCTTTTAATGCCCTGCAGGCGGCTGTCGGGTCGTCGGCCTCGGCCACAGCCGAGCAAACGGCAATCGCCTTTGCGCCGGCGTTCAAAACCTCTTCGACATTGTCGAGCGTTATACCGCCGATGGCAACGTGGCCGATTCCGGTTCGGCCAAGTATCTCTGTGGCCTGTTTGACATAATCGAGGCCGACTGGCTCAGCGGTCGGCTTTGTGCCGGTGGAAAAGACAGGGCCTAAACTTACATAAGTGGGCAGCTCCTCGCAGGCAACGTGCAACTGCTCGAGGGAATGAGTGCTTTTGCCGATAACCAAAGGGGCCAACTGGAGTTTGCGAATCTGGTCTATAGGTAAGTCATTCTGCCCAAGATGCACGCCATCAGCACCAGCGGAAACTGCGATATCAACCCTGTCGTTTATTATGCTCAACACGCCGGCATCTTTGCAAACCTTCACAAATTCACAGGCAAGTGCAAAAAGCTTATCGTCATCAACACCCTTTGCCCGCAGTTGAATGCAATCGGCGCCGCCGGTGGAGCAGCGATGAGTTAAAGAAAGCACCTCGGCAGACAGGCTGCTGCTGATTATTACATACAATCTGACGGGTTTGAATTTTTCGGCTGTGTCGCTGAAAAGAACAATATCCTTCTCAAGCGTATAAGCGGAGAATCGCAGTTTCTCAATTGTCTGGGCTACTTCGGGATTGAACGTCTGGGTCATCTCGGCGAGGGTTCGCAAGGATTCGGTAAGGCGTTTGCAGCCTGCAGTAAAACAATCTCTTAAATCGCTGCGCTGGAGCTGGTTATCGACCGTTTTGCCCGCGCCTACATCGCCCAAACTATCCCTGGCGGCGATAAGCTGAGCGGCATCGAGTTTGCCGAGGCAAGCTGAAAGCTCGTGGCGAAGCTGCTTGGCGCAAGTGGTTAAAGGTGCGGAGTTTAGGGAAAAACGGCAGAAGTCCTCTATGACGCGGAGCGCTTCGCGGGCACGATTGAAATTGGCATCGATAATTCTATAAACGGCACGGGTCATAACAGCTTTGATTATACGGTCTTAAACCGGTGTTGAGTAGTGAAAATAACAAACAGAAGCACTATGGAGGATTATTGAAAATGGGCAAGATAGGTAATTTAGGATAGAACCAAACGCGCAAGTTCGCGTAAGAAACGTTCGAAAACGTTTGAAAATATTCGAAAACTGTATAGAAACGTTTGAAAATAGTATAGAAACGTTTGAAAATATTCGAATTTTTTTCAGGTATATGCGCATTTAATTGAAATTTGGTAGCCACGAAGTCGCCAAGGCACAAAGAAAAATTAGACACAGATTTCACAGATTTACACAGATTTTTTATTGCCACTAAGACACAAAGGCACAAAGAAAAATTAGGCGCTGATTGCGCAGATTAACGCAGATTTATTTTGCCGCAGAGAACGTTGAGAGCGCAGAGTTTTAGTCAGCTCCTTCGACTGCGCTCAGGACAAGTAACACAGATTCGCACGGACTAAAAAAAGATTAGCCACGAAAAAGCACAAAGAAAATTAGCCACAGATGAACACAGGTTAACACGGATTTTTTATTGCCACAGAGAACACCGAGGACACAGAGACAGAGAAAAATACTAAGAACGAAATCCTAAATCCTGAACAAACTCGAATTACCAAAATACAAAATTCAAAACAATCCGCCTTCGCACATTCGTGCTACGGCGGACAAGAGTTGAGCGATTTTGGGGGAGAATTGTAACCACAGATTACACGGATGACACAGATTTTTAATAATAAAAAGAATACTCGGTGTTTTGGCGATTTTGGGGAAGCAAGGATTAACCGCGGAGAACGCTGAGATCGCAGAGAAATCAGAAGTAAAAAGGCAAAAGGGTGGTATCTATGAGGGGTGATATTTTTTATTTTGGCCGAAAGAAAAAACTCCTGATTCTCCTTTCCTTTCTGCCCAACAATATATTATATAATCATGATATTTGAGGAAGATTTTGGTAATATTATTGAAACGAAAGGCCTGGCTGCGCAGCCGGGCGTTCTAATATGGGAAATATCAAGGAGAACTAAGAATGAGTGAAAACGAAAAGAAAAATGAAGGTCAAAAGTGTTGCTGCTGCCAATGCTGGAAAGCAATTTTTATTGCAATTGCACTTTTGGCAATAGGGGCAGCATTCGGGCACGTGATGACTATGAAGTGCTGCCCAATGATGGGCCGTGGGGTGGTGGTCATGGGATGAAAGCATGCTGGGACAGGGGCGAGAGGGAACGTAGGGAACGTGAGGGCGGTTGGGAAGATAAGTGCCAGGGAGAAAAGGAATTTCGTGGCGAACAAAAGGGCTGGTTTGGACACAAGGATGACACAGGAAAGTGCAAACCAGGCTCAATGAAGGGAGCCAGTTTGTCAGAGCCCGGTAAAGCCAGTTGTCCGATGATGGGCAAAAAAGAGGGTAAACCCGAGAAAGACTAAAAGCGGGACAACACGGCTGACAGGCCTTTAATACAATCCGTCGGGTTTATCAGCAAGCAGGTTGCGGAAATACGCCGGCGGTTTGGTTTCAAAAATCAACTGCCGGCCGGTCGCGGGATGTTTGAAGGAAATAGATTTGGAATGGAGGGCCAGTCTTCTAAACTTGTCGCCGGCCTTTCCATATTTTCTGTCGCCGACAACGGGATGTCCCTTATCGGCCAAATGGACGCGGATTTGGTTTTTCCTGCCGGTCAAAAGGCTGACCTCCAATAAACTGAATCGGCCTGTCTCTTTGAGGACCTTATAAGCGGTTCGCGACAGTTTGCCTTTTGCGGGGTCGGTGGTGGAATAGACGACGAAGGCCTTGTTCTCAGCGAGGTATGAGGTAAAGATACCCTGTTTTTGGGCCAGGCGGCCGTGAACGACCGCAAGGTATTTCTTTTCCGTTTCTTTCCACTGAGCCTGGAGCTGGAGTTTAATTTCCTCGCTTTTTGCAAAGACAAGGACGCCGGAGGTCCACTGGTCAAGGCGGTGGACGGTGAAGAGCCGGTTTCGCGATTTTGAATAGCCCTTGCGGACATAATCGGTCAGGATGTAGTAAGCAGTCCTTGTTTTATTAGTCTTTGTTGCGACTGACAACAATCCTGCCGGCTTATCCACTACGAGGATGTCTTTGTCTTCGTAGAGTATTTTCAGGCCTTTCGGCAAATGTTTATTAGTCGAACGTTTTTTCTCAGGCATACGGACTTATATTCAACCACAGATTCCGCGGAAAACAGAGAAAAATACCAAGCCAGTTGCGAGATTTGAATTTGAGGGTAGAATAAATAACGGAGAGAGGGGCGACGGGGGAGGGAAGATGGACGATGGAGGAGGGAGGAAAATCCGAAGCACGAAATCCGAAATACGAAACAAATCCGAATAACCAAAATACGAAATTCAAAACAAATCTTTTTCCTTGATTTGCACAACGGCGAGGGGTAAATAAAAACATCTGGATTCCCGCTTTCGCGGGAATGACAGAAACCGATGGTCAGTTTTGTTATCAGCTCTTAAGATACGAAAGGAAAGAAAGATGGAGCTTAAAAATGTTTTGCTGGCGTTTATACCGCTATTCGTTGCGGTCGATGCTATCGGAGTGCTTCCTATTTTTATTTCACTAACCGAAGAAGTAAAACAACAGCAAAGGATAAAAGTGATTGTCCAATCTATGCTCACCGCAGTGTGCATAGCAGTCGGGTTTATATTCTTAGGCAAAGGAGTCTTCAAAGCATTAGGTATAACTATGGGTGATTTTATGGTGGCCGGCGGAGCGATACTTTTTTGTTTAGCCATAACCGATATTATTAGCCCGGTCAAGCGAAGACGAATACCGAGCCGAGAACTTGGTGCAGTTCCGTTAGGAACGCCGTTGATTGTCGGGCCTGCGGTTTTAGCCACATCAATGGTTATAATCCCGCAATATGGATTAGTCGCCACGCTTATTTCTGTTGTGGTAAATATTCTGCTGGCGGGTATAATTTTCAGCGGAGCCTCCGCTGTGATGAGGGTCATTGGTGAAGCCGGCTCGAAGGCCCTTTCGAAAATAATGAGCCTGCTGCTGGCAGCGATAGCAATAATGCTGATAAGAAAAGGAATAGCGGGACTTTTTTAACAGATTCGAACTTCAAGGTGATAAGTTTATGAAAGAGAAGACAGGCCGGTCTTTCAGCCAAGAATTATTTACCAGACATCCCAACAATCCCATTTTGTCGGTGGAGGATTGGCCTTATGCGGCCAATTCTGTTTTTAATGCGGCTGCGGCGGAAGTGAACGGGAAAACATTATTGCTTGCCCGCGTCGAAGATTTCAGGGGGATTTCGCATTTGACTGCGGCGAGGAGCGACGACGGAATCGGTAACTGGCAAATAAGCAAACGGCCGGCGTTAAAGCCAGAGCCAAAAAAATATCCGGAAGAGATGTGGGGCATAGAGGACCCGCGGATAACGTGGCTTGAGGAGATGAAGAGGTGGGCGATATGTTATACGGCGTATTCGAAAGGTGGGCCGTTAGTGTCGCTGGCTACGACCGGTGATTTCAAAACATTCGAACGTATAGGGCCGGTTATGCCGCCCGAGGACAAAGATGCCGCTCTTTTCCCTGTTAAGTTTAACGGCCTTTGGGCAATGCTGCATCGACCAGTTCCGCCGCTTTTTGGCGCTCATATATGGATATCCTTTTCTCCCAACCTTAAACACTGGGGAGAGCATCGTGAGATAATCCGGGCCAGAGAAGGAGGATGGTGGGATGCGAACAAGATTGGGTTGTGCGCACCGCCTATGCAGACAAAGGAGGGATGGCTGATTCTGTATCATGGAGTGCGAACGACTGCCTCCGGCTCAATCTACCGATTAGGGCTTGTATTGTTGGACCTGGAAGAGCCGACGAGGGTCATTCGGCGCAGCGATGAATGGATTTTCGGGCCGAAGACGCCATACGAGCGTGAAGGCGACGTAGATGATGTTGTGTTTCCGTGCGGATGGATAAAAAAGGGAGATAAAATTTTCATGTATTATGGCGCCGCTGATTCCCGTATTTGTCTTGCAACGGCCGATTTTGACGAAGTGGTCAATTTTATACTTAAATGTCCCTGCGGCGATTATACAGATTAAAAGACGAAGGACGAAGGACGAATTAACCAATTAACCAGACAGAGACGAAGGAAATGAGGGGCACTAAAAACTTGAGTTATATAAGAAAAAGCAGTAGATGTGCCGTTATTGTAGCTCATCCTGATGATGAAACGTTATGGGCCGGCGGTTTGATGCTGATGCATCCGGAGGTCAAATGGGCTGTGGTAACAATCTGCAGAAAAAGCGATGCGGACCGTGCGCCCAAATTTTTCAAGGCCCTTGAAGAATTCGGCGCTACCGGTTATATGGGAGACCTCGATGACGGTCCTGAGCAGAGCGCTTTGAGTAATAGCGAGGTTCAACAAACCATAATGGAGCTGCTGCCTTTCGACAAATTTGAGCTGATTATTACACACAGCACAGCCGGCGAGTATACGCGGCATCTCAGGCATGAAGAAGCAGCACAAGCAGTAATGGAGCTGTGGAAAACCGAGAGGCTGGGTGCGGAACAAATCTGGTCTTTCGCATACGAGGACGGAGGCCAAAAGTATTTGCCGCGCGCTGATAAGGGCGCCGATTTGCAGATAGAACTGCCGAAGCATATATGGCAGAAAAAGTATGATATTATCACCAAAATTTATAGTTTCAGTAAAGACAGTTTCGAGGCGAGGACGACACCTCGCCGGGAGGCATTCTGGAATTGCAGAGCCAACTGTTAACGTCAAATTTATAGGAGCGGATAAAGATGAAGGTTCTACTATTATATGATTACCCTCCTTCTCCGGGCGGTCTTGCCACGCAGGGGCAACTGCTACACAGAGGACTTGAAGAGATAGGGGTCGAAGTATTCTCGGTTAATTTCGAAGCTGCGCAGGAAAAGGAGTGGTATTACCGGTGGTTTGAGCCAGACATTGTCGTAGGGGTAGGGTACTGGGGACATACGTCTCATTTGGTTCTTCACCCGCAAAGATACGGGATAACGGCGATACCGTGGCTTGTAGCCGACGGTTATATGGCAAACTACGGCGAGATACTTGACGATTTACCTTTAATACTGGTGACATCCAACTGGGTAAAGAAGGTGTATATGCGTGACGGTCTTAAAGGAGACAACATCGAAGTTTTACATGTAGGGTGTGATACAGATGCCTTTGTGCCTCGTGACAAGAAAGAGCCGAAGGTTGCCACTGTTCGCGAGTCTTTAGGTATAGCGGACGACCAGATAATGATATTAACCGTCGGCGGTGACGCTGCATCCAAAGGAGCGCAGGAGGTTATGCAGGCGCTGGCAATAAACGACCCCCATGCACCCGACTGGAAATACGTTTGCAAGGTCTGGCCTCAGCCGAGAACGGAACAACAGAATCTGGCAGACATACAATTGGCCGTAAATTTAGGAATAGACAAAAATGTAGTTTATACGACGGGTAAAGTTTCCCGAAACTTTATGCCATATCTATTAGCGGCGTGTGATATTTATGCGGCACCATCCCGTTTAGAGGGTTTTGGGATGATTCAGGTTGAAGCAAACTCGTGTGAAAAACCTGTAATAGGAATAAAGGCGATGGGGATGCTGGACACATTAGTGCACGGGAAAACCGCCTTTTTGGCTGAAGTTGCGCAGGAAATTCGACTTCGAGAAGCGATTGTTGGAAATGAATCCGGCTACGAAACAGGGCACAAGTACACCTTCAAAAAGCCGAGGATAGTAGATTACCGGGCAAGCGTCCATGATATTGCCAATTACCTTATGGATTTGATGACAGATGCCAGCCTGAGAGAGCAAATGGGAAAAGAAGGAAGAAAACGAGTTGTCGAAAACTTTAACTATCGAGTTATAGCAAGGAAATTTGTGGAGATTGTTTCAAGACGTTTAGGTATATCATAATATGGATAAACAGCAAAAAGAGCTAATAGCCAAGGCCAAGGGTGCTGCTTTGGAAGTGCTGCTTCATAACAATCACGGGTCTTGTCGGGGTTTACCGAGGGCCGCCGGCTGGGGGTATCCTGAGCCATATACGAGGGATTTAATGATATGCTCACTTGGCATATTGACCACAGGGAATGAAAAACTTCTTGAATCGCTGCGAAGAGTTCTGGAGACACTGGCAAAGAATCAAACCGAGCTGGGTCATATTCCATCTTTAGTGAACGACCGTGAGGACAGAGGTTCAAGCGATGCAACACCGCTGTTTCTTATGGCTGTCGGAAGTTATCGAATGGTTACAGGAGAGCAAGATTTTGTCGAAGAGGCAGTCCAAAAAGCTTTTAAGTGGCTGGGATATCAAAGTCCAGCAAATCGGTGCCTTGTAGCACAGTTACCTACCAGCGATTGGCGAGACGAACAGTGGATTCTGGGATATGGCCTGTATGTTAATACTATTGTCTATACTTGTCTGCGGCTTTTCGGGCGGCACGAGCGGGCGATGGAAGTTAAGGAGGCGATGGAACGGTTTACTATCAAGGGCGAAAGGCAACAGCGGCACGTCCACGAAGGCCTGGTCCTGAGACGCAAACCTTATTACGCTATGTGGTCATACAAAGTGTACCGGAGTGAGCGTTTCGACCTTTTAGGCAACAGCATAGCAATCCTTAGCGGAATAGCATCGCCGTCGAGAGCAAGGAAGCTGATATCGTGGATAGAAAAGGAATCCGAAGCATTAAGAGCAAACGAAGACCTGGCGGTTGATTTGCCGCCCAGCCTGTTTCCATACATCCGGCCAGGGGAGCCCGACTGGATGCCACGATATGAGAAGTACAATCAGCCGGGAGAGTATCATAACGGGGGGATTTGGCCTTTCGTTTGCGGCTTTTATATTGCAGCTTTAGTGGCCGCTAAAAAATACAAGCTTGCTGAAAAGAAACTTCTTGCTTTAACCGAACTTGTTCGAGCAGCGCGTAAGGCCGATGTAGAATTTGGGTTTAACGAATGGCACCGCGCGCAGGACGGCACGCCGCAAGGCGAAGACTGGCAAAGCTGGTCTGCTGCGATGTATTTTTATGCTGCTGAATGCGTAGAGCGAAAAAGGACGCTTTTTTTCGAAGAGATGAGGGAAAATAACAACAAAGCTGATTAAAAGAAGGATTAAGAGCGCTTCGCTCGGAATGACAGGAGAGCCGCGTTTGGAATGACAATGGGGTGGTAAGTAATTTTGCAGAAAAGGGGGAGGGGTAGCCGATATAAAGTTGGTGGTTGCGCCTTCGCCTCCGCCGTCGCTAAAGCTATGGCGGACGAGCAGGCTACGGCGGATAAGTGCGCTACGCCGGAGGAGACGGCGGACAAGCAGGATTAATAAGAATTTTTTTATCGGACTTGAACCATTGAAAGAGAAGAAGTCTTACGAGGTAGCGGTAGAATGTCTTGGGATTGCTGCGGCGCTGGTGTTACTTTGTAGTTGTATTAGTTTCAACATTGGAGATTGGCCGAGCAGGTTTGTATGGCCTAATAACGAACCGCCGGCTAACTGGTGCGGCGTGAGCGGGGCTTTTTTTGCGTATTATTTGATGTATTATATCGGGCCGGGGGTGTTTGTAATATTGGTTTCGGCAATTTGCCTATTTAGCCACAGATTAACACAGATTAACACGGGAAATAAAGAATATAAATCAGTGAAATCAGTGGCAAAAAGAGGAGATGGAGTTTTGCGAGCAATTGGACTGATGCTGGTGACTGCGGCGGTTTCGAGCAGTTTTTATCTTGCGGACACAAGCGTTTTTGGTTTTCCGATGGGTTCCGGGGGGATTTTAGGGGTTGGAGCGGCGGAATTTTTGCGGAGTCATTTTGCCCTGCTTGGAACATTCATACTGATTACGGCCACGTGGGTTGTTGGGATTGTTTTGTTAGCGGACACCTTTATGATAGCGATGTTTGGCTGGTTTGGTTTTGTGTTTGGGAGGATAGCCGGCGTAGCGGTGCCGGTGTGGTCGGCGGCGAGGCAACAGTCGCAGGTGCTAAGCGAAATATGGCAGAAATTAAGCGCCCGGCAAAGGCGGCTTTCCGCCTTCGCCAGCGCTACGGCGGACAAGTCGGCAGAGGTGGAGGAAGTGCAATTCGAAAGTGATTATGAAGATGAAGACGAGGGGTCTGAGGACACAGTCGGCGCTGCTGGGGCAGAGGGACGAGAGACAGAGGGACGAGAAACGAGGGACGAGAGACGAGGGACGAAAATATCGCCGCAGGTGGGCAGAGCGGTTAAGGCGTATGTGCCAACGAGCTATGAGGATTATACACTGCCGCCACTGGAGCTGCTGAGTGAGCCGGAACGTAGTTTTGCTTCGGTGCAGGAGAAGATTATCAAGGCCAAAGCGACGGCGCTGGAGAAGCTGCTGATGGAGTTTAATGTTAATGCGCACGTGGTAGCGGCCGATACCGGGCCTGTTATAACGATGTTCGAACTGGAGCTTGCAGCGGGTGTGAAGGTCAGCCAGATTAGCACGCTTTCAAATGATATAGCACGCGCACTGGGGGTCGGCGCGGTTCGTGTTGTGGCACCACTACCAGGCAAACATACGATAGGTATTGAGGTGCCAAACAGCGAAAAAGAAAAGGTTCGCGTTAAAGACCTAATACAGCTGGCCGGGGATAAGCCGCAGAGGATGGAGATACCTCTTTTTTTAGGCAAGGATTCGTCTGGTGAAGCACTTGTTTCGGACCTGACGACGATGCCGCATTTGCTTATTGCCGGCACAACAGGCTCGGGCAAAAGTGTCTGTATCAACAGTATCATCACGGGGATACTGCTTACGAAACGACCAGACGAGGTGAAGCTGATTTTGATTGACCCGAAGATGGTTGAGATGACTGCTTTTAATACCATTCCGCACCTGATGTCGCCGATAGTTACCGAGACACAACGTGCGGTGCAGATACTCGAATGGGCGACGGTAAAGATGGATGAGCGGTACGCGCTTTTTGCCGAGGCGAGGGTAAAGAATATTGCCGAGTATAACAGACTTAGTGCCGAGGAGATTATCGAGCGATTCGGACCAGACAGCACCGAGGAGGAGGCAAAAATTCCAAAGAAGCTGCCCTACATTGTGATAGTAATCGATGAGCTTGCAGATTTGATGATGACCGCCCCCAAGGAGATAGAAGCTTATATTGTTCGTCTTGCGCAGAAAAGCCGGGCGATTGGCATTCATATCGTATTGGCTACGCAGCGTCCACAGGCGACAGTAGTTACCGGGCTGATAAAGTCGAATATGCCGACGAGAATAGGTTTTCGTGTTGCGGCGAGATTAGACAGCCGAATAGTCCTTGACCAGAACGGCGCAGAAGCGTTACTTGGCCAAGGCGATATGCTGTTTCTGAAGCCCGGCACAAGCGATCTGGTGCGTGCACAGGGGACGTTTGTAGATGAGATGGAAGTTCAACGTATCGTCAAGTACTTAAAAGAGATAGCTGAGCCGCAGTTCCATCCGGAGCTTACAGAGCTCAATCGCATAGACACTTCCGAGATGGTCAGAGACGAGTTGTTTGACGATGCGGTTCGGCTTATTCTGGAAAGCCAGCGCGGCAGTGTGTCACTGCTGCAGCGCAAACTCAGCGTTGGCTATGCGCGTGCTTCGCGGATTATAGAGATGATGGCGGGTGCGGGCATTTTAGGTGAATACAAAGGCAGCCAGGCACGGGAAGTTCTGATGACGCTCAAGGAATATGAGAAACTGAGGGAAAAGATGGAGGCGGAAGCAGAAGCAGAGAAAGATTCAGACAAGGAAGATGTTTCGTCTGAACCGAGTTATATAAGTGAGGGGCAGCGCGGCTATGTCTCCATCGACAGCGGGGACGATTAACTTCTCCCTTGCGGGCACTTGTGGTAAAGGTGACTATCGTTAGGTTTGTAAGGCGGCGTGCGGCTGGGAAAGTGCAAAAGTGGCCCAGCCGATGAGATAAACCACAGCCCCTATTAGTAAGGCCATAGTAAAGCCCAGCGAAGAGCTTATGAGGATGCAAAGCACCGCACCCATTACCGTTGCACAAGCGTTAATTCCCCACGCCCAAGGATTAAGTTCTGGGCGATAGTTGTCCACATGGCGCAGCCCCGCCGGAAAAGGCATTCCCATAAGAATCGCCAGAGGCCCCAGCGCGGCCACAACAGTCAGTGCACGAAGCGGATGCGACAAATACATTAAGTGTGGTATCGCTCGATTGACAAAAAACAGCTCGGCCACGACAAGGGCGACCAACAGAGGAATCACCACCGTCAGAAGTCGGAACGGACGGGACGACAAGTTCCGTGACAAGAAACTACCGAACCCTGATGCGAGCAAAATTGTGAACAGTGTGATTGACATTGAATAGCTTGGCCCGCCAAGAAACACTGTTAGTTTCTGAATCAACGTGATTTCAATAAGAATGAATGCCAGGCCCAATGCGGCGAAATAAATGAATATTCCAGCCCGGCCACCGGCCTTTGCAGCCGAGCCGTATCTGTAGAGAGGATAGATAATAAAGGCGGCGCTGAGTACCGTTACAATACCAAGGCTCCCCAATAAAATGAGCAGAGCCAAGGGCGGCCTTACCCCGCCACGGCAAAACGGGGCCATGCGAAGCAGATGGTCCCAGCGATGGAACCGAAAGAAGAATGGCTTATCATCAGTGGCCGGGCTGATGTTGAACCTGTGCCCGTTGATAATCCGCTGCCGCTGTTCGGCCCCGGAGGTAATAAGCGTTTCCAGTTCACTGTTCCTACTTGTGTACGGGCCGTAGATTACTTCAAAACCCAGCCATTCTGTCCACCTGGTCAGGGTCTCGACCTCTTCGGGCGTAAATGGCGAGCGTTTAACAAGAGTCTGAGCCCAAGGGCCTTCTTCCTTTTTCCAGCAATCTTCAATCTTCATTCTATATTGCCCGCGACCGTTTAGAATCATGATGTGCTGCTCAGGATTCTTGACGCCAAGTTTCTCCAACACCTGCATCCACATGACAATCATTTTCAGGGTTTCTCTCGGCGGGGTGAAGTATGCACGGGAGATATTTACGATTCCGTCGTCTTTTAGGTGGGTGAAATACTGTTCGAGAGCTTCGGTAGTGTAGATGAAATTTTCACTTAGAGCGTATGCCCCGGTGGACAAAGCCGAGAACGTGTCCACGCCGCTAAGCTGGATCACGTCATACTTGCGTTGGTCCCGGCTAAGAAAGTGTCTGCCCTCTGCGACAACCAGCTCAACATCTTTTCGCTGAAATACACCTCGGGCAAACTCATCGTATTGTCTAATCAACTTGATCATATCAGGGTTAATATCCACACCTACTACATGACGTGCATGGTGATATAAAGCGATGAGCATATCAACGCCACCGCCGCACCCAATTACCAGCGCATCAGCGTTTGCTTTTACCTTGTAAGGGGCACCTTGAAGGTAGTAGCCCAGGGATGGAGTCTGCTCCGGAGTGGGGGTCGGTTGAATAATGCCTGTCAGGGCGCTTGCATCCTGATATATCGTCCGAATCTTCTGCGGCTCGCCATCATAATGTTGGGACAGCGCCCCCCCAAAGGAATAGTACACTTCGACCGGCCGGGTTATATCAAGACGCGTGATGATGTTCCAGTCAATCTGCTCGACAAGATGCTCTTTGCCGAACATCTGTTTGTGTGTCGGAACGTACAGTGGAAGGGGTTCGGTCCAAGCGACGGCCGTGGTCAGCACCAGAACAATGAGCAGACCAGCCAAATATCGTGAGCGTCGGGATGTGCTTGAAATTACGGCAGCCAACAGGGCCAAGACGGCGACGCCAAAGCACGCGGCAATAGCCCCTATCCAATTGATAAGAACTATGACCAGGAGACAACCAACTGCTGCTCCGGCCAGGTCGGCGAAGTAGACGTGGTTGATGTCTTTGCCGGCGCCACTAATAATGTAGGCCACACAGACCCCTCCGAAAAAGAAAGGGCTACCCGCCAGGATAACAATGACCAGCATCGACAACAGATTGCTGTAGTCTTTTTGGAAATACATGTCCATTGGATAGAAATGTATCCGGGGAATGAACGCAATCGCGGTGATAGCTGTCAGTGCGAGCAAGGCCGCCATCTTTCCAATGAATTCGTTGCCGTTTGGCGTCTCGTCAAGTTTTTTTCTGATGGTCAAGTATGTTCCGGCGGCACCAAAACCTAACATGGCTATACTGATAACCAAGTAGGTAAAATGGTAATCCATGATGTAGGAAAAGATGCGTGTAAGGGACACCTCAAGACTTAACATGGCCATCGTCAAGAGAAAGACCAAGCATGCACGAATACGATTTTTGGATGATACCATAGCGAAACCTTTCTTCGATGTGGCCCAAACCGGCGCATGTTCACCAAATTAAGAATATCATTCGGTCTGGAGCCGATTCAATTTATTCAGCCTGAAGCTCCGGTTATTGTACTTAAGCTTCGCGGAAAGGCAACCGGAATCTACGGCTCCTTATACGAGCTGTTCGACGATGCGGTCCGGATTATTCTGGAAAGCCAGCGCGGCAGTGTGGCAGTTGACAATGAGGCCGATTGAGAAACGATCCACCTGAGGCGGGCCCTGACCTGACCATTTCTTTGCCTGCACCTGTGGTTGCCTGCACAGGTTACGCAGGCACAGGTGACTGTTAACAATATATCCCTGGTGTTGCGATTGTATTGCGCGCATATCGTGCCGTATAGTGCAGGCAGTAATCCGGCTTAGGTGAAGAATTGGCGAGGCGTTTTTTGATGCTGAAAAGGGCATTTTTTGTCAAAATAAAAAAAAGGTTGATTAGCAGTTGTAAATCGGATATATTTCCTCGACTGAAAATGCCCTGTCGCACGGGGTAGCTGTGGTCGCGAAAGCGGCCTTTGGGGTCAGCAGTTTTCACGGCATGGCTGACTCAAGCCTCCGACAGGGCCAAATCGGCCGGGACAAGACGGTCTCCGTGACAGCGAAGATTGATAAATGATTATTGATTATTGATAATTAAATTGGTAACAAACCGGTCATTTGGTTCATCGACTGCACATAAATAATCAATAATCAATTGAAAATCATCAATGAACGATTACCCGGTGGTGTAATCGGTAACACAGGAGGTTTTGGTCCTCCCATTCCAGGTTCGAGTCCTGGCCGGGTAGTTAAAAAACTGAAAACTTAAAGTTTAAAATTAAAAATTAAGGAAGTATGGCGGAAAGAGTAGCGATAATTCTGGCAGCAGGGATTAGCAGCAGGATGAATACACAGATAGCGAAGGTGCTACATGAGGTATGCGGGCGGCCTATGCTTGCATACGTGCTCGATGCGTGTCGGCAGATAGGCGTGGGGAAAATATATGTCGTGGTCGGTTACGGCATCGAGCGCGTGAGGGAGCGTTTCGGCGACGTTGAGGATATTGTCTGGGTTCAACAAGAGGAGCAAAAGGGCACCGCCCATGCGGTTCTGTGCTGCAAGGAGTATCTGCAAGACTTTGAGGGTGAAACGCTGGTGCTTTGCGGGGATGGGCCTTTGATTAGAGCGACGACGTTAAGAACACTTATAAAAAAGCATGAAACGAGCCGGTCGGCGGCGACACTGGCGACTGCTATTCTGGATAACCCAGCCGGATATGGGCGGATAGTGCGGGATGCGCACGGCAATATCCAGGGTATTGTGGAAGATGCCGACTGCACGAGTGAACAGTCGGTCATCAAAGAAGTTAATCCGAGCTATTATCTGTTCAATAATAAAATTCTTTTTGAGGCGGCTGAAAAGGTCAAGCCTGATAATGTCAAGAAAGAGTATTATCTGACAGATGCGCTATCTGTTATCATTGCGAAGGGCCATAAAGTCGCAGCAGTTACGGCGGTTCGGCCTGACGAGGCTATGGGCGTCAACAGCAGAGCAGAGCTCAGCAAAGCGAGTAAGATTATGCAACAGAGGATTCAGCAGGAACTAATGGACAACGGGGTAACCATAGTCGACCCCGATAATACCTGGATTGATATAAGGGCACAAATCGGACAGGACACAGTGATTGAGCCGTTCACATATATTCACGGCGAGGTTAAAATCGGTCGTGGCTGTCGCATTGGGCCATTCGCTTATTTGAGAAGCGGCACAGTCCTGGAGGACGACGTTGTGCTGGGTGTTTTTACGGAAGTTAAAAATTCGACATTAGCTAAGGGCGTTCGTGCCCGTCACCACAGCTATATCGGAGACGCTACTGTAGGGCAGAATGTTAATATAGGCGCCGGTTCGATAACGGTCAATTTCGATGGTGAAAAGGTGAACCGGACAAGTATAGGCAATAACTGCCACATCGGTTCGGGTGCAATACTGATAGCGCCGCTTGAATTGAAGGACGGCTCACATATAAGTGCCGGCACGGTGGTTTCACAGGAAGAGATAGACAAATTAGGGCGGAAGAGCTGAAAAAAGGAAAAAGCAAGATGACTATAAATGATAACCTGAAGATATTCTCCGGCAGCAGTAATGCGGCGTTAGCCGGTGCGGTCTGTAAGTATCTTGGGATTTCTCTCGGTGCTGCGAAGATAGACAGGTTTCCCGACGGTGAAAAAGTTATCCGGGTAGAGGATGATGTTCGCGGAAGGGATTGTTTTGTTTTGCAGTCGACCTGCAAGCCGGTTGATGAACATTTAGTGGAGCTTTTAATCTATTTAGACTGTCTGCGAAGGGCCAGCGCCAGCCGAGTTACTGCGGTCATACCTTACTTTGGGTATGCGCGGCAGGACAGGAAAGACGAAGGTCGAGTGCCAATTACCGCAAAACTGGTGGCCAATCTTATTACTACCGCCGGGGCCAACAGGGTGCTGGCTATAGATTTGCACGCACAGCAACTGCAGGGGTTTTTTGATATACCTGTTGACCATCTAACCGGCGAGCTGGTTCTGAGCAGGTATTTCAAGGACAAGAAGATTAGTAAGCTAACGGTGGTTTCGCCGGATGTTGGTAATATGAAGACTGCGTCCAGATATGCTTCGCATCTTGGCGGGGAGCTGGCAATTGTACACAAAAGACGAATGAGCGGCAGCGAGGTGGATGCTCGTGAAATCATCGGGGATGTGAAAGGCAGAAATGTTTTAATGTGCGATGATATCATCGCCACTGCAGGGACGGTGTGCAGCGCTGCCAAGCTGGTTAAGGAACGTGGAGCTGAAAAAATATATGTTGGTGCCACGCACGGTGTGCTTGCAGGGGGAGCATTGAAGCAGCTGGGCGAAGCGCCGATAGATGAGGTGGTAGTTACCGATACCATACCGCAGAGTAAGGAGACCAAGAAGCTGCGTAATATCAAGGTTCTAACTGTTTCTGCAATGTTAGGTGAGGCGATAAAAAGAATTCACAAGAATGAATCGGTCAGCAGCTTGTTTGAAGATTTTTGAGTGGCTAGGCCATGCCATAGGTACTGAGATTGAAGTAAGGCAGAGGTAATTATGGAAAAGAGTTTGCTATTAAAGGCTGAAATTCGAGAACAGACCGGCTCAGGTCATGCGGCGAAAGTGCGCAAGGGCGGCCGGATACCTGCAGTTGTGTATGGGCATAAGGAAGAGCCGGTGGCTATTTCGCTTGATGCACATAATCTGGTCGAAGGGCTGCATCACGGGCATCGGGTGATGGACGTGCAAATCGGCAAAAAGCAAGAGAAGATGATTGTAAAGGAACTGCAATACGACCATCTTGGCAGAGATATCATCCATGTGGACTTGATGAGAGTCGATGTAACCGAGACAATTAGGGTAGCAGTTCCTATTGAGCTTAAGGGCACAGCTAAAGGCACTCACGAGGGAGGCGTTGTTGAGATGCATACAAACCGTCTGGAAATTGAGTGTAAAGTAACTGATATTCCTGAGGTTATTGTTGTTAGTGTGAAAGAGATAGGTCTTGGCGACACCCTGCATGCCAGCGACGTCGAACTGCCCAGCGGGGTTAAGCTGGCAAGTGCACCATCAACGCTGCTGGTTACCTGCAGTTTGGTTGCTGCCGCCAAGAGCACCGAAGAACTCGAAGCGGAAATGCCGGCTGCTCCTGAAGTTATCGGCGAGGTCAAAGAAGAGGCAGAGGAAGAAGGGGCAGAGGAGAAAACATCAGAAGAGACAAAATAGCGCCTTTGGTGCCGAGAATAGATGGAAGTGCCTGAGATTAAAATGGTTGTCGGCCTGGGGAATCCGGGCAAAGAGTATGTTAATACGCGGCACAATATCGGTTTTAGAGTAATAGATTCGCTGGCAGAGGCGCTAAAGATAGACGTAAGAAAGAAAAGATTCAGTGCCTACTTAGGGTCAGGTAAATTTGCAGATAAAAAAGTGATATTACTAAAGCCGATGCGGTTTATGAATTGCAGCGGCCAAGTGGTTGCAACAGCGACAGGTTTTTATAAGCTTGTATTGAGTAATTTGCTGGTGGTAACCGATGATATGGCGTTACCGCCAGGCAGGATTCGGGTCAGAATGAAAGGTTCGGCTGGCGGCCACAATGGTTTAGCTAACGTGATAGAGAAACTCGGCACGGAGAATATAAGCCGATTGCGAATTGGTATCGGCCAAAGTGATGAAGAAATGGCTTATGATTATGTTCTCGGCAAACCAACAAAGGCAGATAGGCCACTGTTGGATGAGGCGATTACCAAGGCACGGGACGCTGTGCTTTGCTGGGTTGAATATGGTATTAAGGCGACGATGAATGAGTTTAATCCGCCGTAGGCCCGCTATACGTCAGGTGTGGCCGAGGCGGGAAACAGGAGGTATCTGGTTTGAAGACTGTTATTGAGAATGAGAAAGGGACCCCATCCGGCAAAAAGACGGTGAAAGGGGAACCCAAATTGTACGAGGCGATGTTTCTTGTTGATTCGGCTGAAGCAACGACAGATTGGGATGGGGTTACTGCGACCATCAAAAACATATTGGAAAAGGCAAGTGCTGAGATTGTTTCGATAAGAAAATGGGACGACCGGAAGCTCGCCTATGAAATTAACGGCAAAGGCAAAGGGACGTATATCCTTTGTTATTTCAGGGCCGAGGGCAGCAAACTGCGAGACATTGAGAGGGACATTCAGCTCTCGGAACGGATTATGCGAGCTTTGATTCTGTGTGCCGAGCATAGACAAATCGAAGATATTGAAATGGGCTCTATTTCCCAAATAGCCGGCGAAACGAGAACCCAAAAACGAGCAGTCGAAGGACGAGGGACGAGAGACGAGGAACGAAAACAGAGTGGGCAGCGAGAGACAGAAGATTCCGAACCAGTCGTATGATACGCCGGAGGCGTATAAATTGAAATGCGATTGAGGTGTATTGTTGACGGATAGTTGAATTATCAATTATAAAGGGGAGCCAAAAATGGCCAATTTCAATAAGGTTTTACTGATGGGCAATCTGACTCGCGACCCACAGCTGTCATATACTCCGAACCAGACGGCCGTGGTTGATTTCGGGCTGGCGGTGAACCGCAAATGGAAAGGTCAGGACGGGGAGGCCAAGGAAGAAACCTGTTTTGTGGACTGCCAGGCGTTCGGTCGGACGGCTGAGAACATAAACAAATACTTAACCAAGGGCAGGCCGCTGTTTGTTGAAGGCAGGCTAACTTTCAACAGCTGGACGGCCCAGGACGGCACGAAGCGGAGCAAACACCGCGTTACCGTGGAGAGCTTTCAGTTTCTGGGCGGCCCCGCCGCCGGGCCAGCAGGCACCAACAGAACCGAGCAAGAGGTGAGTGAGAAAAGCCCCGAGGCGGAAGAAGGCGGCAATAGTACCGGGACAGATGATATACCGTTTTAATCTCGTGAAAAGAAAGGCAAACAGACAGGTAACAAATGGCAACACCAATAAAGAAAACAGACAATGAAGGAAAAATGCGTCATGCGGGTGTTCGGGAGCAGACACAATGTCGCTTTTGCAGAAGAGGCGAAAAATACGTTGATTATAAGGACATCGAGACTCTGGAGAGGCTCTTGACCCATCGCGGCAAGATATACTCACGTAAGCGCAGCGGCAATTGCGCCAGCTGCCAAAGAAAAGTGAAAACGGCAATTAAACGCGCCAGATATATGGCGCTATTGCCGTATAGTATTTAATGGCGTAAGCCATCCCGGCGATAGCGGCTAATCCGCTGTCCGCCGCAGGCGGAGAGGAAGAACTATATGAACGCCGTTAGAAGTTTTATGTAACGATGAATAATGTAATTAAGGAGCGCTACGGTGCAAAAACGAGATATTTCCAATAAGGCAAGTACTTCTAACGGGGTGAAGGTTTTGCTTTGTGAGGATGTTAAGGAGCTCGGCTGGTTCGGAGATGTTGTTGAAGTCAGCATAGGGTATGCGAGAAATTATCTGCTGCCGCAGGGGTTGGCTACTATGCCAACCAAGTCAAATTTGCGTTCTCTGGCGAAGGAAGCAACCAAGCGGACAGAACAAAGGAAGCTCGAGAGAGAGCGTCTTGAAGAAGCAGCGACGGCGGTGGAAGGGGCGGAAGCTGTTGTCGCCGCCAAGGCGAACGAGCAGGGAGTCTTGTTCGGCTCGGTGGGGGCGCAGGAGATAGCAGAGAATCTTCGTGCGCAGGGCTTTAGGGTTGCCGACGAGATGGTTCAGTTAGCTGAACATATAAAGCAAGTGGGAACACACAAAGTAACACTTAGATTCGATAAGGATTTGACGGCTACCGTTAACGTTACTATTGTCGCCGAACAGGAGGATGAAAATGAACCAAACGACCAGGGCAGGTAAAGAGAAAGTCGTTACGGCCAAGAGAGTCGCGGCTGTTGGCGTCCCCACATCAAATATTGGTGCGGAATTGGCTGGTCGCAGTATGCCGGAATCGTTGGCGGCAGAGGCGGCGGTATTAGGCTCGATGATAATCGACCCGGAATGCATCAGCGAGGTTCTCGGCCAACTGAGGACAGATGCCTTTTACCGAATCGAGCACCAAATGATTTTTGATGCTTTGGTTACGCTTTACGAGAAAAATAAAGGCGAAGCTATCGATGCTGTGCTGCTTCGCGACGAACTTGAGAAGCGCAGACAGTTAGAGGATGTTGGCGGAGTAGAATATCTTGCGAGGGTTATGGATTCTGTGCCATCCTCGGCCAACGTGATATATTATGCCGGGATTATCAAAGATAAACAGCTGCTGCGTGAGATTATTGCCGCTGCCAGTGAGATTTTGAATGATGCGTACAACGGAGACGGCGAGCCGGGCGAGAAACTTGATGAGGCAGAGCGCAAAGTTTTTGCCGTTACCGATAAAAAGATAAGCGGTTCTGCCTCTGAATTAAAGGATTTAGTTGTTCGCGCTTATGAGCTTATAGAGAAGCGTAAGGGCAGCCATGTTACGGGTTTGCCGACCGGCTACTATGCGCTTGACGAGGAAACTTGCGGGCTACAGGGTGGGGAGATGATAGTCATTGCCGGAAGACCGAGTATGGGAAAGACGAGCCTGGCATTAAATATTGCCGAGCATATCGGGGTGATAGAGAAGGCTCCGGTTGCGATATTTTCATTAGAGACAGGCAGGCAACAATTAGCTGAGAGATTTTTGTGCAGCAGGAGTGAAACTGACAGCCAAAAAGTCAGAAAAGGGATGCTCGATACGGAGCATTACGAGGCGCTGGTTAAGGCCTGCGGCGAATTGAGTGAAGCACCGATTTATATTGATGATACCTCATCGCTGACGCCGCTGGAGCTCCGCGCAAAGGCGCGAAGACTGAAAAGTCAGCGCGGTATCCGATGCATCATAGTGGATTATCTGCAATTGATGCATCTGGGAACAAGCAGGGTTGAGTCCCGGCAGCAGGAAATCACGACAATTTCGAGATACCTGAAGGCCTTGGCGAGGGAGCTGAACATTCCTGTTGTGGTTCTGAGCCAGTTGAATCGTGCTCCGGAAGGCAGGGAAGGCCATAGGCCGAGGATGAGCGATTTGCGGGAGAGCGGTAGTATTGAGCAGGACGCCGATGTTGTAATGCTGCTGCACCGTGAAGATTATTACCATCGCGGTGAAGGCGAAAAGGATTACAAGCCGGATAATAAGGCAGAGCTGATAATAGCCAAGCAGCGTAACGGCCCGACCGGAAGCGTCGAACTGATATTCAGGGAAAGAATTACGCGGTTTGAAAATGCCTCCTATGCGTCCGCTGAAGGCGAAATCAAGGACGGCGTGCCATTTTAAGAATTGATTATTGAAAGGAAGCAATGAAAAAGTCTTACTATCCACCGCTTACCCTTTGCTGTTTGCTATTGCTTACCCCATCGTTATTGCTTTCGCAAGAAAACACTGGAGCACCTTCGGCTGATAATAAGATGTCAATCAGCAGCATAAGCACAGCAGGTAACGTCAGCATCAGCAGCGATAAGATTTTGTCGAAGGTTCGCAGCAGAGTGGGCCAACAGTTTGACGCTGCCACTGCCGCTGAGGACGCCAAGCGTATAGCCGAATTGGCCGGCGTCGAATACAGCTATTACAATACCGCCGTTGTTGATGAGAAAATCCAGCTGACTTTTGTTGTTGTCGAGAGGAATATCGTCAGGTCGATTGTTTTTGCAGGCAACCGCAAGTATAAGGCCAAGACACTGGAGGGCAAACTGGGCTTTAAGAAAGCCGATTACCTCGAACCAGTTATGGCCGAAGCTGGAAGAGTAACCATTGCCGAATTTTACCAGAAAAAAGGATTTGCTTTTGCTCAGGTGAGCTTAGATACCGAAAAGCTATCTGCAGGAAATGTGATTTATACGATTGATGAAGGGCCAAGGGTCAAGATGGCAGCGGTGAAGTTCAGCGGCAATAATGCCCTGAAAACCAAGTCGCTTAAAGAGGCCATAAAGACGAAGAAGACGGAATGGGGTTTTTTGCCGAGCTATTACACCGAAGAGAAAGTGTCTAAGGATGTTACAAAGCTGCAAAACATCTATTACAATAAGGGTTTTTTAGACGCCAGCATAACAGCAGGACGAGAATTTACCGAAGATAAGAGCAAAGTCCGTATCACTTTCGCAATTAATGAGGGGCATACCTATACCGTTGAGAAGGTTACTATCGCAGGTAATAAGCAATTCGACGCAGAGCGACTATGGTCGGAGCTGAAATTAAAACAGGGGCAAATCTATAACAAGCGGAAAGCCGGTTCGGACGTTGGCCAGCTGCTTAAGCTTTACCGTGAAGAGGGTTTTATCGATGCGAAGGTTGAGCAAAGTATCAAGTTTATTTCCGAAGATAAGGTCGATGTTAAATTTGAGATAACAGAGGGAGAGCGTTTTCGAATCGGCCGGATTAATATAACCGGCAACGAACAAACACAGGATAAGGTGGTGCGGCGGGTGTTGGGTGAATATGATTTCCTGCCTGGGCGGTGGTATAACGCTGATATAGCTCGCGGGGACGGCAGCGGCGAACTGGAAAAAGAAGTGCGAAGAATGGTAGTGGCGGAATCGGCGACTATTACGCCGCGGGGAGAGGCAACCGGCCAGAAAGATGCAGATGTGAGCATTATCGAGGGTCAGACCGGTATGGTGATGCTTGGAGCCGGCGTGACGAGCGACAGCGGCATTATAGGGCAGGCGATTTTTGAGCAGCGAAATTTCGACATTGCTGATTGGCCGAAAAGCTTTAGCGAGTTTATTGCTGGAAAGGCCTTCAGAGGCGCAGGACAAACTTTGAGAATCGCCCTGCAGCCCGGGACGGAAGTCAGCGAATATTCGATTAATTTCACCGAGCCATATTTCCTGAACAAGCCTATCTCTCTTGATGCGGCCGGCTCGAGCTGGGAAAGGGAAAGAGAAAGTTATGACGAAAGGAGACTAAAGGGATACGTCGGTTTCGAGAAGCGATATAAAAACCACTGGCACAGGAATCTCGGTTTTAGGGTGGAAAATGTTAACATTAACGACATCGACGACGATGCACCAAAGGAAATCAAGGATGTTAAAGGTGATAACCTTCTTTTTGGGGCCAGACTCGGTGTAGGAAGAGACCTCACCAACGACAGGTTTAATCCGACCAAGGGCTATAGCTTCGACGTTGGTTACGAACAAGTTGCCGGCGACCACACTTTTGGGATATTGAGCGGCGTCCACAGATGGTACCGGACGCTCTCCGAGGATTTGGCTGAGCGGAAGACGGTTCTGGCAACTAAACTGCTTGCGGCGAGTGTGATAGGCGATGCACCGCCTTTTGAGAAATTTTATGCCGGCGGCACGGGCACTTACGGCATCAGGGGTTTTAAATACCGAGGCGTAAGCACCAGAGGCGGCGTCGACAATGACCCGATAGGCAGCGACTGGATATTTCTGGCTAATGCCGAGGCAACTGTGCCTTTGGCGAGCGACACTTTTGCGGCATTGTTTTTCGTTGACAGCGGAATGATTGATTCGGGTGGTTATCGTGCAGCGGTGGGGACAGGTATCCAAATACTAATACCTCAGTGGTTTGGACCTGTTCCGATGAGATTAGAAATTGCCGTACCGGTGATGAAAGACAGCGAAGACAAGACGCAGGTTTTCAGTTTTTCCGTAGGCAGGCTGTTCTGAACATTCAACAAACAACTGAAGAAGTATAGAAAGGCTCAGGTTATGAAAGCGAAGACGAAGAACATTGTTTTGACAGCGTTGGTTTGCGTGATAGTTTTGGCGATAGTCGGCTACGAGCACAGCAACTTCAAAAGGGACGCTCAGCACATACAAAAAATCACCACCAAACAGGAGAATATCCTCCTTGAGCTGGAAAAGCTCAACAAGGAAATGGAGGTTTTGGCGGCCGATTTAAACGCCTTCAAGCTCAACGACAAGGATTATCCCAAAGGGATGCGGGAAATGACGGAAAAACAAGCCCAACTTCAGGCCCAAGAAGAACCCCGCCCGGCTGAACTAAAACAGTCCGGCGCGGGACTGAAGGTTGCGGTTGTCAGCATTGCGAAAATCTTTCAGAAATGTAAAAGAGGCGCCAGCTACAGAGAAGAAGCTATCGCCGAACAGGACAGAGTTATTGCGGAACTGGAGAAGCTTTCCAAGGAAATCGAGGCTGAAAAAGCAGGGCTCAAAACGTTGAAAGAAAACAGCAGTGATTATATGGCGCGTGCGAAGGAGCTGTTCGAAAAGCAGGCCAGCTATCAGGCTCGACAAGAATTCTACAAGCAGCAGATGGAACTAAAAGATAAATTATGGACGAAAGAGATTTATCAGGACATTTTACGGATAGCCGGCGAGGTTGCGAAAGAAAAGGGGCTGGATTTGGTGTTTAGAGAGGATGAAATCGATTTTTCCGAGACAAATGCCAACGAGCTTGGGCTGGCCATGAGGGTGCAGAAACTGCTGTATAGCGGCGGCTGTTTGGATATCACCGAAGAAGTAACAGCCCGGCTGGATGCGGAAAAGTAGTTTTGAGTTATAGCTGAAACTCAAGATTAAAAACTCAAAGCTAAAAGGGTTTGGGATGAAATTGACGGTTGCACAATTGGCTGAGCGGATTGGCGCCGAGTTAGTTGGTGACGGCTCCGGACAGATAAGCGCTGTGGGCGCGGTAGGGACGGCCTGTGAGAACGATGTTACTTTTATTACGAGCGACAGGCACATACCTCGACTTAAAAAGTCGCGTGTGGGAGCGGTTATTGTCGGCAGGTGTATTGAGAGTTTGGCCAAGCCGCAATTAATTGTTAAAAATGTCGATGCGGCCCTGATAGAGACGTTGAATGTTTTTGCACCCAAATTGAAAGCAGCGGCTGAAGGAATTGACCCAACGGCGAAGGTCGGGCAGAATGTAAGAATCGCCAAGGGTGTTTCTGTCGGGGTGGGTGTAGTAATTGACGATGGAGCTGCAATCGGTGAAAACAGCGTAATCGCCAGCGGGTGCAAAATAGGCGAGAATTCAAAGCTCGGTAAAAATTGTCGTCTTGACAGTAATGTTGTTGTTTATCACAACTGCACAATCGGCAATAATGTAATTATTCAAGCCAACAGCACCATCGGCTCAACCGGTTTTGGCTACTCATTTATCGACGGCAGCCATAAACTTATTCCGCACAACGGCGGAGTGGTGATAGAAGACTTTGTCGAGATAGGAGCTAATTGCTGCGTTGACAGAGCAAAATTCGGAAATACCATAATCGGAGCCGGGACAAAGATAGATAACCTGGTGCAAATTGCACATAACGTAGTAATCGGCAAATGCTGCCTGATAGCAGGACAGGTTGGTATTTCCGGCAGCTGCAAGATAGGCGACGGTGTTGTGTTAGCCGGGCAGGTTGGCCTGGCGGATAATATAGAGATAGGAAATGGTGTGATGGTTGGCGCTCGGTCCGCTATTATGAGCAATGTAGCGGCCGGGAAGAAAATGTTCGGTTATCCGGCAACAGAGAAGACGGCGGCCTTAAGAGTGGTTGGTTTGACGAAGCGTTTGCCGAAGCTGGCTGAGTCCCTTAAGGGACTACATAAGAGGATAGAAAGACTTGAAGCTGCAAAAGACGATAAAAAGTGAGGCGAGAGTATCCGGCAAAGGTATGTTTGGCGGCAAGGAGACGAAAGTTGTCTTTCGTCCTGCTCCTGCCGGTGCCGGAGTGGTTTTCGTGCGGACTGATATTGCCGAGCCGGTGCGGATTAGCGCCGTTGTTACAAATGTTGCTGAGCGAGGCCGACGCACGACATTAAAAAAAGGTTCTGTGAGCATAGAGACAATTGAGCATTGTTTGGCTGCAGCCAGTGCGCTGGGGATAGATAATCTGATTGTAGAAGTTGACGGCTCAGAGATGCCGGCCCCGGACTGCAGCAGCGCCGAGTATTTCAAGGTTCTCAAGCGGACCGGGCTGGTTGAGCAGCCAGAGAAACGCAAAGAATTTGTTATTAGTGAGCCGGTCAGTATTACCTCCGGTGATGCGTCGATATATGCCCTGCCATATTCGGATGACGGTTTAAATATTACCTACGACCTCGATTACAGCGGTCATACGGGTATTGGCAGGCAGATTTTTAGCTGTCGGGTGACGCCGGATGGTTTTGAGAAGCATCTGGCGCCGGCCCGAACTTTTTTGTTAGAAGCAGAGGCGAAGCAATTTCAAGCTCGCGGAATAGGAGCTCATCTTAGTCCTCGTGACATTCTGGTTATCAGCTCAGACGGCCCGATTAAGAACAGTTTCAGATTTCCTAACGAGTGTGCCAGGCATAAAATCGTTGATTTGATTGGTGACCTTGCACTGGTCGGCCGAGCTGTTAAGGGAAGAGTGGTGGCCTATAAGAGCGGACATTCATTAAACCAACAGCTTGTAAGAAAACTGTATGAAGCGGCCGAGCAGCAGGAGCGCGTGGCAAAGTTCGGAACTGACGCCCTTTTGGATATTCGGCAGATTGCCAAGATTCTGCCACATAGATATCCATTTTTGCTGGTAGACAAGGTGGTTGAAATCGAAGGTGATACACGAATAAAGGGGATAAAGAATGTAAGCTTCAATGAGCAATTTTTCCAGGGCCATTTTCCAGGCACACCTATTATGCCGGGTGTTCTTATCGTAGAGGCGATGGCGCAAGTGTCGGGGTTACTATTCGCACAAAAACTGGAACATGCCGGCCAGCTGGCGGTGCTTTTTAGTATGGATGGTGTAAAATTGCGTAAGGCAGTTGTCCCCGGCGACCAGCTTGTCCTTACCGCTGAGACAGTCAGGATGAGAAAAAGAACAGCGCAGTGCCGGTGCAAGGCAATGGTAGGCAAAACGGTAGTTGCTGAAGCGCAAATCAAGTTTATGCTTGTAGATGAAGAGAAAGTGTAAAAAAATCGTGACCCGTCGCCCGGCCCTCGTGACCCGTGCGACAAGCGACGAACAGAGGTGAGATACGAGAATGATTCAAGTGCATCCCAGTGCAGTAGTCGGCAAGGAAGCCCGCCTGGCTGACGGTGTTGTAATTGGGCCAAATTGTGTTATCGATAGCGAGGTTTCAATTGGTGCCGGCACGATACTTGATGCTAATGTGGTAATCAGCAAGGACGTCAAGATTGGCCGGAACAATCACTTTTTCCCCAATTGTGCGATAGGGGGCAGGCCGCAACTGCTGAGACTGAAACCGGATGACGAGATTGGAAGGCTTGTCATAGGCGATAACAACATCATTAGAGAACAGGTAACAATTCATCCGAGTATTTATCCGGGGCGGTTTACGAAAATAGGAAATGATAATCTCCTTATGATTGGAGTGCACATCGGACACGACTGCATACTTGAAGATAAAATTGTTATGAGTAACTATGTTCAGGTAAGCGGGCATTGCAAGATAGAAACGGGAGTTTGGCTCAGCGGTGTGGTTTTGCTGCATCAGTTTGTAACTGTCGGCAAGTGGTGCTATGCTGCGGGGCTTGCGGGGGTTAAACGGGATGTTCCGCCATTTCTTATTGTCAGCGGTCATTATCCGCTGAGGGTTCGGGGCGTTAATAAGCGGGGGCTGGCAAGAGCCGGTTTGAGTGAGCAGCAACAGCAGAAAATAACCGAGGCGTACAGGAAACTCTATCGCCAGGGTGGAACACTGCTGGAGAATGCGAAGGCTTTGGAGCAAGAGGACGGACTTGATGAGAATGTTCGAGCTATGCTCGAGTCGATAATCAGGAGCAGCGAACAACGATATGGCAGATACCTTGAGAAGTTTAGACATTGAAAAATCGTATCTGGTGAAGCGTAAAACGTGAAGCGAGATACGGGATACAAAATGCAAGATACGAAAATACGTACCGCTGTTGTAGGTGCAGGCAAAATGGGGGCGGTTCATGCGAAGGTCTATGACAGCCTGCCGCAAAGTGATTTGGTGGCTGTTGTTGATACGGATATCGATAAAGCCAAAAAGCTCGCCAGGAAATATAAGTGCTCTGCGTTTGCCAACTGCTCTGGATTATTGGATAAGGTCAAGGCGGTAACGATAGCTACGCCGACAGCTTCGCACTATGAACTGGCAAAGCTTTTTATCGAAAACGGTGTGGCGGTGATGATTGAAAAGCCGTTGGCAGCTGATGTAAACCAGGCGCGTGAGATTGTGGAGCTTGCGAAGAATCGTAGTGTTGTTGCCGCCGTCGGTCATTCTGAGCGTTGTAACCCCGTTGTTCAGGCGATGAAACGGCTTAAGATTGAGCCGAGGTTTATCGAAGCCACTCGTATTAGTCCGTATCCTTTCCGCTCAACGGATATTGGTGTTGTACTGGATGTGATGATACACGATATAGATATTATTCTGTCTTTGGCGGGCAGTGAAATTGCGAAAGTAGATGCAGTCGGCGTTAGTGTCATTGATGAAAAAGAAGATATCTGTAATGCGAGGATTGTTTTTGAGAACGGCTGTATTGCGAATATTACCGCTTCGAGACTTGCGCTGAAGACCGAAAGAAAGGTGAGGGTTTTCAGTCGGCAGGCGTATCTGAGCCTGAATTATTTAGAGAAAACCGGCACGATTATAAAGGCCGATACCGATAACATCGAGCTGATAAATAAAATCCGTCAGCTCAAACAGGGCGGAAAGTTTGATTTGTTAAAGACTGACTGGACAAAGCTGGTTCATTACGAGAAGCTGCAGATAGATGACAATGAGCCGCTGCGCCTTGAGCAGGAGGTTTTCCTGCGGGCTGTTGCAAATAAGGCGTCGAAGCCAGAAGTCAGCGCCGAGGAGGGTCTGGCGGCGATGGAATGTGCCGAGAAGATACTGGCCTCGGTTAAAGAACACAAATGGGAGTAATTGTGCAACTGGTATCTGATGTCACGCTTTTAGTCTTATTCTGCTAACCAGTTGGTGGGCGAGTCGGGTGGGTTCGGGGATGCGGTATTTGGTTATGCAGTTGAGGGTGATTTCAATTGCATTTTTCAGCGAGCATTTGTTGCCTACAGAGACAAAAACCGGCTCGACATTGGTGCGCGTTCTGACCACCGCGCCGATAACCTCACGACCATCTTTCAGTGGGCTGAAAGAACCTTTTTCAGGTGCCGGGTCTTCAAAGCTCCCGGTTAATCTGCTTTTTGCACAGCCGACGGTTGGCTTATCGAAAAACAGGCCCAGGTGGCAGGCCAGTCCGAATCGGCGTGGGTGGGCAATGCCCTGGCCGTCGATGATGAAAGCATCCGGCTCATGTTTTAATTTTTCGACAGCGGCGATACAGGCAGGTGACTCACGGAAAGAAAGCAGACCGGGAATGTAAGGGAACGTGAGCTTCTGCACCGCGTTTTCTGTTTCAATTGGTTCAAAGCCCGGCAGCTTCAAAAGAACCACGCACGCAATGATTCGTTTCTTATCCCTGCTAAAGGCACAATCAATGCCGGCAATAGTCTTTGGGTGGTTCTTTAATTCAACCAGCTGCACCTTTTCGCAGAGCTGCTTCTGCAAAGTTATTGCCTGAGAATAAGACAGATTCCAGTTATGTAACTTTTTTATTTCCATATTTATTGTGGCTTCCTAAAAAGCAGCCAATCCGGCTACGGCTCGGCGCCTACGCCGAGACGAGAAACATTTTACTTTCTTGTGAGGTTTTGTTACAATTATTAGTTTGTGTTATTGCGGATTTTTCGCAGGACTACTACTTTTGCCGGTGAAGAGATAATTATGGCAGGACGAGCGGAAAAAGTGATTAAGATTACGGGGGCGGCGGAGCACAACCTTAAGAACATCAATCTGAGTATTCCGCGGGATAAATTAGTGGTGATTACCGGAATTTCCGGCTCTGGCAAAAGCTCACTGGCCTTCGATACCATTTACGCCGAGGGCAGGAGAAAATATGTCGAATCGCTCAGCGCATACGCTCGTCAATTTCTTGAGCAGATGCAGAAGCCGGCGGTGGCTGATATTACGGGTCTGCCGCCTACTATTGCAATTGAGCAGCGAAGCGCCAGCAGCAATCCGCGCTCGACGGTGGCCACCACCACCGAAATCTATGATTATTTCAGATTGCTTTTCGCCCGTGTGGGTCAGCCGCACTGCTGGGTCTGCGGCAAAGAGATTACAAGCCAGCATTCATCGCAAATAGTCAAGTTGATACTCGCCCGCCCGGAGGGCACGAAAATCCAGATTTGCGCCCCGCTGATTCGCGGCAAAAAAGGTGAGCACAAAGACATTTTGGCTGGTATACAACAGCAGGGCTTTGTGCGTGTGCGTGTTGATGGTGATATTTATGATTTAAAGAATGTCCCGCTTTTGGATAAGAACAAAAAGCACGATATCGCAGCAGTCATCGACAGGCTGATTATTAAGGATTCGGTTCGCATTCGGTTAGCTGATTCGGTGGAGACGGCGCTGAAGCTGGCTGATGGGATAGTGCTGGTGCTGGTGCAGGAGTCGGATGCGGATACGAAAAGCGGCAGAGACGACAAGTGGAAGGATGTTATATACAGCGAAAAGTTTGCCTGCCCCAAGCACCCACAGGCATCTCTTGAGGAGCTGTCGCCGCGCTTATTCAGCTTTAACAGCCCGTACGGCGCCTGCAAAAGCTGCGACGGCCTTGGGACAATTCTGGAATTTGACCCTGATTTAATCGTCCCTGACAAGAGCGTCTCGCTGGAACACGGGGCTGTCGAGGCCTGGCGCAAGGGGGGCAAGCGAATGAACATTTACTATAACCGGCTTATTAAAAAATTCTGCAGGAATGTCGGCACCAGTAAATCGATTCCATTCGAACAGATACCAAAAGAGATAAGAAGAATTCTGATGCACGGCACAACGGCATCTGATGCAAGAGATTACGGTTTTCGGTTTGAAGGGATTATCCCGAACCTTACGCGGCGATGGAAAACAACCAGCAGCGAATATGTGAAGGCCAGGCTGCACAGCTACTTTGGAGAGCTGCCCTGCCGAAGCTGTAATGGGGCACGGCTTCGGCCTGAGGCTGCTGCCGTAACAGTAGGAGGCATAAACATACATCAATTAGCCTCATTGAGTATTGAGAAGGCACAGGAGTTTTTCAACAAGCTGATATTAAACGAAGAGCAATCGCTGATTGCAGCTCAGATATTAAAGGAAATAAAAGCACGGCTGAAATTTATGGTCGATGTTGGGATTGGTTATCTGACGCTGGATAGAAGGAGCGGTACGCTCGCCGGCGGGGAATCGCAGCGGATTCGCCTGGCCACACAGGTCGGCAGCGGTCTGGTGGGGGTCTGTTATGTGCTTGATGAGCCGACAATAGGTCTGCACAAGCGCGACAACAACCGATTGTTAGGCATACTTAAGCATCTTACCAAGCTCGGCAATACGGTTTTGGTTGTGGAGCATGATGAGGACGTTATCAAAAGTGCGGACCATATTATTGATATTGGCCCGGCGGCTGGTGCGCACGGCGGCGAACTTGTTGTCCAGGGCAGTTACGAAACGATTATCAGCTGTCCCGAGTCGCTGACCGGTGCGTATCTAAGCGGCAAGAAAAGAATAGCCCTGCCAATGAAAAGAAGAAGCTACAACCTTAGAAGGTGCATCGAAGTAAAAGGCGCCGCAGAGAACAATCTTAAAAATCTCGATGTGAAATTTCCGCTGGGGGTATTCATTTGCGTAACGGGAGTTTCAGGTTCCGGCAAGAGCACTCTGGTAAGCCAGATTTTATTGAGGGTTTTGAGACACCGGCTCTATGGGTCTCGTGAAAAGCCGGGTAAACACAAGACCATTCTCGGCACTTCGCAAATAGACAAGGTCATAGAGATAGACCAGTCGCCGATTGGGAAGACGCCGAGGAGCAATCCGGCGACATATACCGGCGTGTTTGACCTGATAAGGAAACTGCTTTCAATGACACGAGAGGCGAAGATTCGCGGCTATAAGGCGGGACGGTTCAGCTTCAACGTCAAAGGCGGGCGATGTGAAGACTGCGGAGGACAGGGGACAAAGAAGATAGAGATGCATTTTCTGCCGGATGTTTATGTCACCTGCCAGGCATGCCGCGGCAAGCGATATAATCCGGAGACGCTGCAGGTTACGTATAAAGGCAAAAACATCGCCGAGATACTCGATATGAGGATTGAAGAGGCACTCGATTTCTTTGCTAATTTCCCGACGATTATGCGAATACTGCGGACGCTCAATGATGTTGGGATGGGCTATATGCAATTAGGTCAGTCATCAACGACACTTTCCGGCGGTGAGGCGCAGCGGGTAAAACTTGCCGCTGAATTAGGCAAGGCTGCTACGGGGCGCACTTTGTATCTGCTCGATGAGCCGACGACAGGGCTGCACTTTGCCGACATTCATAATCTGCTAAACGTGCTGGGCCGGCTGTGCGATATGGGTAATACCGTCGTAGTAATCGAGCATAATCTTGACGTTGTCAAGATGGCGGACTATATAATAGACCTCGGTCCGGAGGGCGGGGATGCCGGCGGCAAGGTAGTCGCCGCAGGCGAGCCAGAGGAAATCATCAAAAACAGAAAAAGTTATACAGCCAAGTATTTAGAAGACAAACTGAAAGCTGATATGGTTAAATTGTGATTGGTGAACGGTAATTGGTGATTGGTTAAATGGTAAATAATTACCACTCACCAGTTACCAATTACCAACAAATGGGGATTCTTAATGATTACTACAGCAGTTAAATGGGTTGGGGGCGTTGACGGCTTTTTGGAGCTTATAGACCAGCGGCGATTGCCTAACGAGTTTGTCAGTCTACAGTGCCGGGATATTGAACAACTCTATGAAGCGATTAAGACGCTTACCGTTCGCGGGGCCCCCGCGATAGGGGTTGCAGGAGCTTACGGGCTGGTTTTGGCTATGCAGAAACTCGATGCCTGCTGTTCGGCGGATGATGCGGTTGAATGTCTGAAAAAAGCCGCTGATTATCTTGGCTCATCGCGTCCAACGGGAGCAAATTTGTTCCGGGCATTGGACAGGGTTAAAAGTAAGGCTGAGGACTTTGTCGCCGGTCAAGCGAAGGCAAATCTACGGGAACTGCAAGAGATTGTTCTGGGCGAGGCGAATGCTATTTGTCAGGAAGATGTGGATATGTGCCGGCAAATAGGGGAAAACGGTGAGAAATTTATCAAGGATGGGGCTGGTATTTTGACACACTGCAACGCCGGTGCGCTGGCGACAGCGGGACAAGGAACAGCGCTATCAATAATGTTTGAGGCACATAAAAAAGGGAAAAAGTTTAAAGTTTATGTCGATGAGACAAGACCGCTGCTGCAGGGTGCCCGATTGACGGCGTGGGAATTGAAACAGGCTGAGATTGATGTGGTGGTTATTTGCGACAATATGGCGGGGTGGCTGATGAAGCAGGGCAAAATCAGCGCGGTGATAACCGGAGCCGACCGAATCGCAGCAAATGGAGATGCGGCAAATAAGATTGGCACTTACAGCCTGAGCGTTCTGGCCCGAGAACACGGCATACCTTTCTATCTTGCTGCGCCGTCAAGCACATTTGATTTAAATATAAAAAGTGGCGACCAGATACCTATTGAGCAAAGGTCGGCTGACGAAGTAAGATTTTTGGGCGACGAAAAAATCACGCCGGATGGGGTTGAAATTTACAATCCTGCTTTTGATGTTACAGAAGCGAGGGACATCACCGCTATCATTACCGAGAAGGGAATAATAGAGAGACCTGCGCCGGGAAAAATCGCCGAACACCTCAAATAAATGGCAGATAACTAATCTACAGCGATAACTTCATTGACTTCGGGCACTTTTCCCCTCAGGATTCTTTCGATACCCGCTTTCATTGTCATTGCAGCGCCCGGGCAGCCGGAGCAGGCCCCCTGCAGGCGCACGCTGACGTTTTTATCATCGTCCGTTCCCACCAGTTCGATATCACCACCATGGCCCCGCAGGGCAGGTCGAATAATAGACTCGATCACTTCTTTGACCTTTTGCTCGAAGGTTTTTTCGGTGTTGGATTGGCCGCAACCGCATTTTTCACACATAAAAATCTCCTAAGTTTATTATAGAACAATGATTGTAGCGACAAATGATTTCAGAGCAAGTAATTTTTCTACATTTCAAAATTGGCTTTGTTTGGGTTTGTTTTGCCATCTTCAAAAGGCCTGATTTATTTTCATATTCATTTGTCGTATAATGGTTTAAGTTCATTTTTGGCTTCTCGGAAATTGGGTTTGTTTTGCATAATCATCCATTTTTGATTGATCGGAGTTTATTGTTTCCGCCGAAGGCGGACAGGCGTTGTTCGTAGTTAATTGTTCATAGTTCATTGTGTTCGTAGTTTCGGGTAAAAGACCTTGCCACTCAGTGGCTTACAGATGTGCAATCTGAACTCCGCCTCTCGTGGCGGTTGAGCGTTTGCATGCTTGCAAATAGATGGGAATTTTAACATATTTTTGAAGAAAAGTCAACAGAAATCGAGGCTCGATGCTGGATACTCGATACTCGGTAACATAGTTTTTTTATTAACTGAAAAGACTTAATATTCTGGAGGTAAGTAAAAATTTTTGCTGTTGCAGCCTCCGGCAGCGCTTCGCAATCAACCTAAAATCCCTTTCGCCTTCTTCCCTCCTTCAAGGTGTTATTGCAACAATTATCAATCAGCGATTAAAAAAACTGCTAAAATCGGCAATATTCTTTTTTGCTGTGTCGACCAGATCGAGACCAGGCGGCTAACCGTGATATCGTGTCACTTCGATTGCCTAATCTGCTATGTGCCAACAGGGTACTCATTCCTTGTTAGGCGGAAGAATTTTATTTAATTTGCTCACTCATGGCGTAGGGCTTCAATGGGGTCAAGTCTGGCTGCTTTGAGTGCTGGAAAGTAGCCGAAAATCACACCTACCGCAGCCGAGAACAAGAAGGCGGTGATTACAATTCCGGGATTGAACACAAAAGGAACCTGCAGAATATCTTTGAGTCCCAAGCATGCTAACAAACCCAGTACAATCCCAAATAGGCCGCCCGAAGAAGATAGTACCACCGCCTCAACCAGAAACTGCATTAACACTTCACGCTCAAGAGCGCCGATGGCAAGTCGAATGCCGATTTCTTTCGTTCGTTCGGTAACAGACACAAGCATTATGTTCATAATGCCTATGCCGCCGACAATAAGACTTACCGCTGCCACAGCACTTAGCAGGGCAGTAAGAACCCGAGTAGTGCCTGTAAGCATATTTGCAATTTCCTTCATATCCATAACATTAAAATTATCCTCTTCATTCTTCGAAAGGTGACGACGCTCTCGCATCAGGCTCCCAATGTCTTCCTTCACCTTTTCAGTGGAAGCACCATCGCTTACAGACACCAGTATCATACTAACATCCGTATTTCCGGAAATACGCCGCTGAAGCGCTCTGATTGGAATCAGCACAATATCATCCTGGTCTGTCCCCATTGAGCTTTGGCCTTTTGCTTCGAGCAGACCAATCACCAGAAAAGAAAGTTTGCCAAGGCGCATTCTTTTGCCGACAGGGTCCTGGTCACCAAACAATTTCTGGCGAATAGTCTCTCCTATAATACATACGGCTGAGCCTGCGTGCGACTCGCTGTCGCTAAATTTCCGTCCTGCTTGTATCGAACAGTTGCGTGCCTGTAAATACTGGTTATTTGTTCCTGTAACAGTAGTTGACCAGTTTTCATCTCCGAATACTGCTGTCACAGATTGACTCGAAGACGGGGCTACCGCGGCAATTGAGCTGATATCTCTGGCGATAGCTTCAGCATCAGCTATTTTAAACGGTGGAGCAGTAGAATCACGACCCGGCCCCATTCTTTTTCCGGGACCGACCATAAGCAGGTTACTTCCCATACTCGCAATCTGGTCTGTTACCCGAACGGTAGCACCACTACCCAATGTTACCATTATTATTACCGACGCTACTCCGATGACTATGCCGAGAATGGTAAGCAATGAGCGCAAGACGTGGCGTTTGATTTCACGCACTGCTAATATGAACGTCTCCCAAAGCATTATTTCTTACTCCCATTTCGATTATCTGACTCTACCAGGCCATCCAGAAAATGGACAGTATGTTTCGCATAGGCCGCCATATCCGGTTCGTGAGTAACCATTACAATGGTAATACCCTGCTTATTGTTCAGCTCGACCATTAAATCCATAATTTCATGGCTTCGAACTGTATCTAAATTACCTGTCGGTTCGTCAGCCATTAATACCTCAGGTTTTGTAACAATAGCGCGAGCGATGGCAACCCGCTGCTCCTGGCCTCCGGACAGTTCACCCGGTGTGTGTTTTTCCCATCCTTTAAGCCCCACGGCGTCGAGGGCCTGGCTGGCGAGCATTTGCCTTTCCTTGACAGGGACACCCCTGTAGATTAACGGCAGTTCAACATTCTCCAGGGCCGAAGTGCGGCTTAGGAGGTTGTATCCCTGAAAGACAAAACCAAGGTAGTGACGGCGAAGCTGCGCCCGCTGATTATGGTCCAGCTCGTTAACTTTGATACCATTGAAGATGTAATTGCCTTCGGTCGGCGTATCCAAGCAGCCGAGGATATTAAGGCAAGTTGACTTTCCTGAGCCGCTGGGGCCCATTATCGCGATGAAATCACCTTTTTCGATTTGCAAATTAATTCCCCGAAGAGCCTGCATAACCGCCTGGTCGCAACCATAGGTTTTTTTTACATCCTGCAGTTCTATAATGATTTGCTTATTGTCACTATGTTCTGACTGAATCATATTTATTTCTCTTTGGTAATCGTGCCGACTATCAATGACATTCCTGGTTTGATTTCGCCATTAAGTACTTCCGTTGTAACGCCGTCCGTAACGCCCGTGGTTATAGAAACAGCAACAGGCTGACCATCTTTTAATACGTAAACCGTCTGCTGACTGCCGCTGCTGATAGTGGTTTCTTTTTGTTTGGATTCCTCTTTGGGTGGATGAGGAAGTAATGAGTTAACTATACTATTGTTACTGCTGTTTTTACTTGTATCTTCCTGCGTCATTTTAAACCGCAACGCCGAGTTAGATACTGTTACGGCATTTTTAACTTTTGTAACTACAATATCGGCAGTCGCGGTCATTCCCGGCCGCAGCGATAAGTCGTTGTTATCCACTGTAAGCACAGTTTCGTAAGTTACGACACCATCCGTTGTTTCTGAGCCATAGCGGACCTGCGTAATTTGCGCATTAAAAGTTTTATTCGGATAAGCATCGACAGTAAATGTAGCGTCTTGGCCAACCTTGACCTGGCCGATATCTGCCTCATCAACATCTACGTGCAGCTCCATCTGTGTCAAATCCTCGGCTAAAGTAAACAGCACAGGTGTTTCGAAAGATGCCGCTACTGTTTGGCCGGGTTCCACTTCACGTGTTAAAACCATACCATCGATAGGCGAACAAATAACAGCTTTTGACAAATTTGTTTCATCAGAAAGAAGCGTAGCTTGTGCTTTGGATATCGCCGCTTCCGCACTGGCGCAATTCGCTTTGGCACGTTCCAGCGATGCTTCAGCGGCATCATATTCGAGCTGTGACGGCACTTTATTATTACTTAATTCTCGCGCCTTTTTATACTGCTCTATCTTACTGGCGGCCTCTTTCAAAGTTGCCTGCTGCTGTAATACGTTGGCTTTGGCCGATTCCAAATCCGCCTTCGACTGCGAAACCTTTGCCTCAAGGGTTGATGTGTCGAGTTTTGCTAAAATCTGACCGACTTTTACCTTGTCGTTATAGTTGACTTCAATGCTTTTTATTATACCGGACACCTCACTTCCGACTTCAACTTCGTTGGTTGGCTGCAGTGTGCCTGTGGCAGTTACAATTACAGTGATATCTCCGGGTTTGGCCTGTTCTGTTTTAAATTGCATAGAACCGCCGGAGCCGTTCGATTTAATACCTATTACAATTAATATTATCACCGCCGACACAATCCCAATCAGCCAGTACTTCAGACGATTTGAGCGGGCAGAAATCAGATTTTTCATTAATGTCTTCGCAACATCCAAATTTATTTTTTTCTCGGTGTTCATTTTTTTCCTTTTTGACTGTTGGCTAAATTTTCATCCGAAGCCAAAGATGACCATCCGCCTCCGAGCGTCTTGTATAATCTAATAAGGTTTGAGGTTACAGTTCCGCGACTTTGAGTAAGTTGATTTTGAAACGACAACAACGACTGCTGAGCTGTTAAAACATCGCTGAAATCTGTCAGTCCTGACTGATACTCCTGCCAGGCTAATTCAGAGGCGGATTGAGCAGCCTGCATTGCTTTATCTAAACTTTCCATTTTATTCTGCTCGTTTGCATAAGCTACAAGAGCATTTTCAACTTCCTCCAGTGCACTTAGAACTGTTGATTCATATTCAATCAGAGCCTGTTCCTGAAGTTCAGACTGCACTTTTATATTTTGCCGAATAGCACCGGCATCAAAAATCGTCCAGCTAATTCCCGGGCCGCCGCTCAAAGTCCAATTACTGGAATTGCTCAAGTTGCTTTTAAATTCACTGAATAAAGGTGCTTCTATGCCGATAGAGCCACTTAAACTGAATTTAGGATAAAGATCGGCTGTGGCTACACCAACTTTTGCAGTTTGTGCGGCCAAATCCCGTTCGGCCTTGCGTATGTCGGGTCTGCGACGTAATACCTCCGCGGGAATACCAATGGCGACTTTCGGTGAAGGAACAGGTATAGGTTTATTCGGCTCTAACTCATCGTGAACCTCGCCCGGCTGCTCTCCGAGCAATACCGCGACACGATTCATCGCTGCCTCCAGTGACGTATTCAAAGTCGGAATTTCTGAACGAGTGCTTTCAAGATTATATAGAGCCTGCTGCACGGCAAGATCGTCACTCAAGCCGGCCTGATTTCGCCATACGACCAGGTTATAAGTTTCCTGCTGCGATTTCAGATTCTCCTCCACCGCTGCCAGTCGAGCCTGATATGTCCGAACATCAATGTAATTTAATGCTACTTCAGATACCAGCGTAACCATAACATCGCGTAAATCCTCTTTACTGGACTGAAGACTTGCATTTGCTGATTCTATTGACCTGCGAACACCGCCAAAAATATCTATCTCCCAGCCCGCATCAAAATTGGAAGAATATAGTTCGGTAGTTTCTTTAGTGCCGGTAGTCTCACTGCTGCGCGTCCATTTATCAGAGCCTGAAAAATCAAGAGCGGGAAACATACCAGCTACTGCAATGCCCCTTTGGGCACGTGCCTGGCGAACTCGCGAATAGGCGCTCTTTAAATCGAGGCTGCCTTTTACTGCGCGTTCAATCAAGCTGGATAATTCGCTGTCGTTTAAAGTAGTCCACCATAAGGCCAACGTGTTCGGATCTATATCTTCGGAAGCTAATCCTCCCTTAAGCCGGCTGTGCCACGTTTTTGCAACAGAGGTATCGGGCGCAGTATAATTAGGCCCCACGGGAGCACAGCCCCCGATGGTGAAAACTAGGGTCATTATAGAAAGTAATGACACAACTCTGACGAAGATTATTTTGCACGGAACATTCATAGCTTTTCTCGCCTTAAATTACCGGCTCTGCGGACTTTTTAGAGTTCCTTCGCATTTTGTCGATTTCCTGACGGATGCCATATATCCCGTTCAGAATGAAGTCAGTGGTATGGTTGGCAAACTTCTCAACGTCTAATTCTGCGGGGGAATTCTTCGGGCGCGGCATGTCAGCCATCTTTTTTGAATGCCGAATATGAAGTAACGGGCCGAAACACAGAGCCGAGATATTCATCTCGCAGAAGCGAATCTGCTGCTCGCTTGCTCCCTCCCCAAGTATTTCCTTAATAAGCGACTCAAGGTCTTGCCTAACCGGCTCCACGGATGTCTCAATAGCCTCAGTGAGCAGACCTGTTGGACAGGCCATTTCCTTGTGAATAATATCAACCTCGTATGTCTGTGGATCAGAAATGCGACGCATAAATGAAAGAATTCTTCCTCGCAATCTCTCCTGAACGGATGCGTCGGGTGCCACCCGGCTGTCTGGCGGGTGTTTTTGAATGGATTTTTCAAATGAATCTTTCCAAGCCTCTACATACAGCTCTTCCTTACTGCGGAAGTGATAGTTCACGGCAGCCGTGTTGACCCCGGCTTTCTCGCAGATATCGGCATTCGTGGCCTCCCAGAATCCTTTTTCTGCAAAGACCTCGCCAGCAGCAACAAGCAATTTCTGGCGTGTTTCTTGTCCATCGGTTCTCTGTTTTTTCATTTTATCGGCCTTTCTTATACTCAAGTTAATTCTACTATATAGTTTAACTATAAAATTTAACTTGTCAATAGAAAAATGACCCTAAAGTTGATTTTTTTAGGAAAAGTTTGGTCCAAAGCACACTCTCTACGTCCTATAATTGGGGGTATATGGTTGCAAGATCAGATAAAAGATTTCCTATTTGGGTTCCGGATAAAGACGTTCCGGAATCTGCGCTTCGCTTCGAGAGGACGCAACAGCAAGTTAAATGACCGCCAACGTAAAGTCACTTCGACAAGCTCAGGACAGGTTTGGGGCTTGTGGATTGGGCAAGGGCGGAGGGCATTTTGTTTGGTTTAAAAGGCCAAAATAGCTGTTGGCAGTCCTGCAAATTGCCGAAAAATAATTGACAGGCAGAGATTAACTTTGTATAATCCTGCTGTATTTGTGTGAAAACATGCAAATACGAGCCTGAAACATCCCGTGTGTCGGGGTGGTTACGGAATTACAGCAGGGCCTTAAATCTTCGGGTTTATCGGTCGTTTTCGGATGAAAACGGCTGGCTTCCCGGGGCAGCCCAGCGGCGCTGTAATGACCCTGTAGGCGATTATTGGTTTTACAGGGCAGGCCGGAATAACTATTAACGTTTATCAGGAAAGGTGTAAAAATGAGTCCCAAGTCTCGTTCGTCGGCGGTTTCCGCCGACAAATCAACCCTAAAGGCAGGCGCCCAGATAATCGTCGATACGCTTATCGAGCTGGGTGTCGATACGATGTTCGGCTACTGCGGCGGAGTGGTATTGCCCTTATTCGACAGGTTATATGATGCGCCGATTCGAGTGATTGTTCCGCGCCACGAGCAAGGCGGCTGTCACATGGCCGACGGTTATGCCCGCGCCAGCGGGAAAGTCGGCGTTGTTGTTGCGACCAGCGGTCCGGGTGCGTGCAATTTGACTACCGGCCTTGCCACGGCGCTGATGGATTCTGTGCCGGTAGTCGCCCTTACCGGACAGGTTCGCACAGAGCTTATCGGCAATGATGCGTTTCAGGAGGCCGACACCACCGGCATTACGCGACCTGTTACAAAATACAATTGTATTGTTAAGGATATCAAAGACCTGGCTCGGGTAATTCGAGAAGCGTTCTATGTTGCTTCGACGTCTCGGCCTGGGCCGGTGCTTGTTGATATACCGGTTGACATTCAGGTTGCCAAGTACGAGACAGGCGGGCCGGTTGAGATGGACCTGCCGGGTTATCGGATTCAGACTAAGGGCCATGCGAGACAGATATCGGCTGCCGCCGCGGCGATAAACAAGTCGGAAAAGCCGGTGCTTTACGTCGGCGGCGGAGTGATAATCGCCAACGCAAGCGAGGAATTAAGAACATTGGCGCAGAAGGCGCATCTGCCGGTGACGATGACGCTTTTAGGATTGGGCAGTTTCGACCAGAATAGTCCCGAGTCGCTGGATATGCTGGGGATGCATGGTTCCGCTTATGCTAATTATGCCGTGCAGGAATGCGACCTGCTGATTGCCATAGGCGCTCGTTTCGACGACAGAGTTACCGGCAAAGTCAAGGACTTTGCTCCGAACGCAAAAGTAATCCATATTGATATCGACCCAACAAGCATATCGAAGAATGTTAGTGTGGATATTCCTGTGGTGGGCGATGCGAAACATATACTGACCGAACTGGTCAAGGAAGTTGAGCACCGCGAGAGAGCGGCCTGGTTTAAAAGAATAGCCGAGTGGAAGAAAAAATTTCCATTCAGCTACGACAGGAACGCATCGACAATTAAGCCGCAGTATGTTGTCGAGGAGCTGTGCAGCCAGACCAAGGGTCGGGCGATTGTAACTACCGGAGTCGGCCAGAACCAGATGTGGACCGCCCAGTTCTACAAGTTCGGCAGACCCAGGCAGCTCCTCAGCAGCGGCGGTCTTGGCACTATGGGTTATGGACTGCCGGCGGCAATCGGCGCTCAGATAGCCCGGCCCGATGATATTGTCATCGACATCGACGGCGACCACAGCTTTAATATGACGATGACGGAGCTTGCTACGGCCGTCGAGCACAAGCTGCCCATCAAGGTTTGCATACTGAATAACGGATATATGGGTATGCCGCGTCAGTGGCAGGAGCTTTTCTACGGCAAGAGGTATTCGTACAGCTCTCTGCAGAATCCCAACTATGAGGACGTTGCAAAAGCGCTTGGTGCAGTTGGTATGACTGTCGAGAAAAAAGCAGATGTTCCGAAGGCCATCGAGCAGATGCTTGCAGAAAAGCGGCCTTGCGTTGTTGACTTTAAAGTCGAACGTGAGGAAAATGTTTGGCCGATGGTTGCGGCCGGCAAAAGCCTAAATGAGATGGACGGGCTTGATATGCTGGAAAGTATGGCGTAAACGATTGACTATTGATGATTGATAATTGATTATTGAAGATGATGCGTAAGGCGCAAGTATGAAACATATAATAAGTGCACTGGTTGAAAACAAGCCTGGTGTTCTGGCCCACGTTGCGGGGATGTTCGCTGCCCGGGCGTTCAACATTGATTCACTTGTCGTCGGCCGAACCGAGGACCCGAAGCTGAGCCGAATGACGATTGTTGTTGTCGGCGATGACAGGGTTGTAGAGCAGGTTCGAAAACAATTAGCCAAGATTGTTCCTGTTGTTAAGGTTCAGGATTTTGCCGGTCAGCCGGTGGTGGCCCGGGACCTGATGCTTATAACGATTTCTGCCCCGCCGGATAAACGACCAGAAATTTTATCTTTGATAGAAATGTTCAAGGCTAAGGTGGTTGATATTGGAGCCAAGCAGCTAATGGTGGAGGTCAGCGGCCCTGAGACCAAGATTGAGGCTTTCATCGATGCTTGTAAACCATATGGCATCAAAAACGTGGCCAGAACCGGAACAATCGCGATGCCTCGACAGGGGCCGTCGGAAGTGAAATCTTAGAGTCGGCCTTTTTTGTTGATTGTCGGGAGATTGGTGATTATGATGTTTGCGTATGAGAGTTCCGCTGACTAAATATGGTTGGCCAGAGGTGGTTATTTTCCCGGCGATAGTGCTGGGGGCGATGATTGTTTATTTTGTTGTGGGCGTTTTATATCTGAGTGTCTGGACTATCATCTCGATAGAAGCTGTTCTGGCTGTTGTTTTGATATGGGTTTTGTCGTTCTTCCGGGACCCCTACAGACTTTGTCCGAAAGAAGCGAATCTGCTGCTTTCACCCGCTGACGGGGGAGTGACTGATATCGAGATTGTTAAAGAAAATGACTTTATCGGTGAGCACGCGATTAGAATTGGAATATTTTTGAGTATTTTTGATGTGCACATTAATCGCGCACCCTGTAATGCAAAAGTTACGAGAATCAGCTACAAAAAAGGCCGATATAAAAACGCCGCCAGTCCGGAATCCGGGCGGGTTAATGAGTCCAACGACCTTTATATAATCAGGACCGACAGCCCTAAAGACAGGCTTATTGTCCGGCAAGTCAGCGGTGCAATTGCCCGGCGAATTGTATGTGCTACAAAAGAGGGTCAAGAATTAAGTGGCGGTGAGAAATTCGGGATGATAAAATTCGGCTCCAGAACGGAACTGTATGTGCCTGCTCGTGCAAATATAAAGTGTCTGGTTCAAACAGGCGATAAAGTCAAAGCTGGGCTGACGCCACTTGTAAGGTATGAAGGGACCCCGTCTTAGGGGGAACCAATTATGACCCGATTAAAAACCCAGGCTGCCAAAGAAAGTTTGCTTCGGCGGGTGCGAAGGCAGAGATTGAAGTACATCACTGTCCTGCCGTCGCTGGTAACAATTCTAAACGGCGTATGCGGCTTTGCAGCCATTGCTTTTGCCAGCAAGGGCGCTGCCGCCGGTATTAACCATTTTTCCTATCATAGGATTACGCTGCCATATTTTGCTATGGCCGGCTATATGATACTGCTCGCGATGATTGCCGATGTTCTGGACGGCCGGCTCGCACGAATGAGCAAGAACACATCCAGCTTTGGGGGCCAGCTCGACAGCCTCTGTGATATAATCAGCTTCGGGGTGGCGCCGGCATTTTTGATGCTCAAAGTTCTTGAATACAAATTAAGCGGTTACCCCGAGCAGAATCTTTCCTTTGTGAATTTTCTGCAGCGTTTTATCTGGCTGGCAGCAGCGTCATATATAAGCTGCGCAGCCATTCGATTAGCCAGGTTCAATGTGGAGAACGAGGAGGATGAATCTGCCCACATGAGTTTCATAGGCCTGCCAACTCCTGCTGCTGCAGGGGTGGTAGTGAGCATAGTAATATTCCACCAGGAAACACTGCTGGAGCTTTCAGCCGGAAGTAGCCAGGCTTATATTATCTGCGAAGACGCTATTATTTACGCCCTGCCACTTTTGGTTCTGGGGGTGGCGGTGTTGATGGTCAGCAGGATTCGATATCCGCACATCCTAAATCAATACATAAAGGGCAAAAAACCTTTCGCACATTTTATCAGAGCACTGTTATTCCTCGGTTTGATTATCTGGAGTAGGCAGGTGGCTTTGATATTGATTTTCTGCGGTTTTGCAGCAAGCGGCTTTCTGAAATGGTTTTATTGTAAAGTAATCCGCAGGAAAAGCGATTTTGCCTTGTCAGCCGAACCGCCGGCTATGATGACTGCCGACCGAGGCCCAACCCCTAAAGGGGACGACAGTGATTAGCCCCCCCTTCTTGCCCCTAAGGGGCAGGAGAGTGCAAATTTCTAATGAGGTGAACCTGTCATCTGGAAGTCTCGCCCATTAAGGGTGCATTGGTTTATCTGATAATAGTGCTCCGCAACATTGCAGAGCCGCTGCAAAACCTGCCGGCCTTCAGGACTTGCTTCCAGGCCGACAATCCGCAGGCCAAGACATATACTTTTCTCGCCTGCTGTCGGCAGGATGTCCCTAATCTGGGCATCGAACATCAACGGCATTTCATAGGGCATAGGTGTAAATCGCAGCCCGATAAACTGCCCTCTTTTGAAGTCCGGTTTTTGCCCGGTGTCAACTACAATCTGCACGCCACCAGCAGAGATGTCGGTAAGCTTGCCCTGCCAATAGCATTCCTTTGGCAACCGGCGAGAGTCTGAGGTTTGGTTTTCTATTTGCTGCGTTTCGGACATCTCATTTGTATAGCGGCGATGCCACAGCATCACATTTACCTTCAAAGAACTGGGCACGTCAACACGGAAATAGCTTCTTCTCTGGACCAGCTCAATTCGCTCCGGCACCATAAGCGCTATCGTTCCACCGCTTGTTGGATCTGATGAGGGCTGGATAGCCACCACAGTTGTCTCGAAAATGAACTTGCCGTATCCATACTTTAGCGATATACCGACCGGCTGATTAACCTGGATGTTTATCGAAGGCGGCTTTGGGGTTGTCATTTCGTGAGCTTTTTGCCCCTCCGCTTTCTTGTGAAAGCAAAAAGGGCTGTTGTCCGTCTTCCCTGGCGAGAGCCGGATATCCAGCCCGTTCGCTCCAAGGTTGGTCAGTAACACCTTCGCAACATGCCATTTACCCCTGGATAGGTATGACAAAACGGCAGGGGTTTTTTTCTCGATTACAGTTCGCAGAATTTCCCTCGGTTCAGCTCTGCTTAGCATTGCTACTTCGTTCATATCGGCCCCCCTATTAAGGCGTTTTAAGAATCTGGTTTTGTCATTAAACAGGGGCTTTTTCAGAATTCCAAGGACCATATTGGACGTCAGCTCCCTTTCTAAAGTATATATATATAAATCGGCAATAAACAACTTTGGTTTTAGGCAAAATTTTGCAAACTGCCACCGGCGGGGAAGATTTGCCTATTCTGGGAGTTGTCCGTCAATAGGCAGTACATAGTTGCAAAATGTCCCTAATGGAGATATGCTTGCTCTATCTATGAACGGAACTTATGAAACAAAAAATCGTTGGGTCGATAAAATAGCATTTTTTGGTCTTTTTATTGCGGTTCTGCTGATAGCCTCCCTTATAGTCATCTGGAGGTCTGCCATTGTGCTCTCGGAACCGATAGAATTAAATTGTGCCGGTTTATCGGTCTGTATTCCGACAGGTGCCGGCTGGCGAAGCGAAAAACAATGGAAATATCAGCAAAATGCCTTCACTTTGGATAGTTTTTTCAACCCCGGCAGCGTAACCGCCATAG
>Ga0315282_10000228_pt1 | contig 112993 bp, 102 predicted proteins | sample YL17G07_20_MG_FD_203693 | JGI IMG/M metagenome (GOLD analysis project Ga0315282, IMG submission 203693) | Sediment microbial communities from Yellowstone Lake, YNP, Wyoming, USA - YL17G07_20 | ecosystem: Environmental > Aquatic > Freshwater > Lake > Sediment | place: USA: Wyoming | collected... | reverse complement strand
TTGTTCTTCTTCTGGTCGAGGAGCGTCTCGCGCTCCGTGGCCTTGTTCTTGTCGAAATCGGCCCGGCTCGTCTCCTTCCTGTCGAGGACGCGGAAGATCGCGTAGCCGTTCTCGACGGGGACGGGATCGCTAACTTTCTTCAGGGGAAGCGTGAAAACGAGGGTGTCGATCTCCGGATTTTCCCCGACCAGGCTCAGGTACTGCTCGCGCTTGTGGGTCTCGACGGTCTTGTACTCGAGCTTGAGCTTGCCGGCCTCGACGTTCCAGTCGTCCTTGAGCTTCACCGTGATCTCCCGGAGCTTTTCCAGGGTTTTTTCCTTTTTCAGGCCGTCGAGGATGTCCTTCTCGACCTCGTCCCGGACCTCCTCGAGCTTGGCCGACCGCTCGGCCTCGACCTTCTGGAGCTGGGCCAGGCCCGCCCCGGTGTAGGTGTAGATCGGCGACGAGATCTCCTTGTCCTTGAGGGAAAAGAGAGCCTCGCTGACGGCGCCGGAGGTATCGAAGTTTCCGAGAGCGTCGCCCTTCTTGAGGGCCCCCGTCGAGGCGATCTTGCGGCCCTCCTTCCGGACGGCCAGATCAAGGCTCTTCTCTTTCCGGGCCAGCTTCTCGATCCTCCGGACCCTGTCGGCGACGAGGCTCCGGGCTTTCTGGTCCTCGAGGATGCTCTTGATGGTCGCGCTCACCTCGGCCAGGGCCTTGGTCACGGCCGGCGTCCTTTCGGTCACCTTCAGAATGGCCGCGCCGGTGTCGGCGTCGACCACATCCGAGATCTTGCCCTGGTCGAGCTTCCCGGCGGCTCCGGTTTCCTTGGCCGACAGGGACCGCCAGTCCGCGAGGCCCCAGTCGCCGCCGACTTTGGCCTTGTCGTCCTTGGAGTAGGTCTTGGCCAGCTCGGCGAAATCCGACCCCCCCTGGGCCTTCTTGAGGACGTCCCGCGCCTGGGCCAGGACGGCCTCCTTGTCCTTGGTCGTGTAGGGCAGCCAGATCCGGCTGACCCGGAGCTTCTCCGGCTCCCTGAACTGGCTGACGTTGTCCTTGTAGTATTTCTCGATATCGGAGCTTTCGACCTTGATATCCTTCTTGACGTCGTCGGTCTTCACGAAGACGTAGTCGGCGGTCCGCTTTTCCGGGACCTTGTAGGCCGAGGGGTTCTTGGCGAACCGGGCCTGGATCGCCGCCTCGGAGGGCTTGTCCTTCATCTCGACCGCGGAGATCTCGGAGACCAGGTATTCGATCTTGGCCGAATCGTTCTGCTTCCGGTAGCTCTCCCAGACCTCGTCATCGGTGATGATGATCCCGGCCGTGAGGTAGCGGATGACCTTGTTGACGAGGACGTCCTGCTGCAGATTGTCCTCGAAGTCCTTGAGAGGGATGTGGTTGTAGTCGAGGACCCTCTTGTAATCCGCGAAGCCGACGAATTTCCCGTCCTTCTGGAAAACAGGGTAGGACATGATCCTCGCCCGGACCTCCTCGTCCGTGGCCCGGAGGCCCTTGTCCCGGGCGATCTGGAGGAGGAGTCGCTGCTGGACGAGCTGCTCCAGGGTCTGCTGGGGGATGTTAAGCTGTTGGATGAGGTTCTGGTTCAGCCCGCTGTACTGCTTCTTCATGGCCTCGAGGCGCTGTCGGAGGCTCTGGTAATACTCGTCGGAGGAGATCTGCTCCCGGCCCACGGTGGCCAGCGTGTTGGTCCGGTTGGCCTCGCCGAGCCGGCCGGCGCCGCCCCAGATGGCCCAGATCGAGACGATGAACGTGGCGACGACGATCCACAACACGGGCTTCAACGATTTCACGTTTTTTCTCATGGTCTTCAGCATGGGTACACCTCAAATCGGTCGCGGGCGGCCTCGTTCACCGTCCCGCCCGTTCTCTCCGCTTTCTCTCTTTATCGAAAAGAGGACGCAGCTGTTCATAGGTCGTGTCCAGGTCTTCGATGAAGACCCGGGTCCCGCCGACCAGGGGCATGAAGTTCGAATCCCCGGTCCAGCGGGGGATGACGTGGAGATGGTAATGGCCGGCGACTCCGGCCCCGGCGCTTCTCCCCAAGTTCATCCCCGTGTTGAAGCCGTGGGGCTTGTAGCAGGCGCCGAGAACCCGGAGGGCGATCTGGAGGAGGTCGGCCAGCTCGGCGCTCTCCTCCGGCCGGGCTTTTTCGAAGTCCGCCTGGTGCCGGCAGGGGGCGATCATCAGGTGGCCCGGCGTATAGGGGTAGCGGTTGAGCATGATGAAGTTGCGGCGTCCCCGGAAGAGAATGGTCGCCTCCCGGTCGTCGCCGGCCTTCAAGGCCTCACAGAAGATGCAGGTCTTCATGCTCAGGGCCTTCCGGACGTAGCCCGCCCGCCAGGGCGCGGTGAGATAGCGCATTATTTATTGATCATCTCCTTGAGGAGCTTGCTCGGCTTGAAGTAGAGGACCTTCTTCGGCGGGACCTTGACCGGCTCGCCCGTCCGGGGGTTGCGCCCGGAGCGGGAGGTCCGCTTCCGGAAGCGGAAGCTCCCGAAGCCGCGGATCTCGATCTCCTCCCCCTTGAGGATGGCCTCGCGGATCGTTTCGAAGAAGAGGTTGACGCCTTCCTCGGCCTCCTGCTTGGGGATGCTCAGCTCCTGGGAAATCTTGTTGATCAGGTCAGCTTTTATCATGAGAGCCCTCCTTTTTGGTTCCTCGTTTCAAAGCGTTGAGATTCTTCAGTTGATCCTTCATGATGTCGCCCAGCGTCATCCGGTCGTCCTGGGAGTCCATGTACTTCTGGAACTCCTGTTTCTGGATGTCGAACTGGGCCTGCTTGAAGCTCAGGGAGATCTTCTTGGCCTTGGGGTTGAGCCGGATGATCTTGGCGTTCCGCTCCTCGCCGACCGCGAATCCGTCGGACGGCTTCTCGATCTTTTTCTCGTCGAGCTCGGAGGTGAACACGACGCCCTCGATCCCGGGGACGATCTCGACGAAGACGCCGAAGTCCGTGATCCGGACGATCTTGACCTTGACGATGTCGCCGACCTGCTGCCGGCTGAAGAAATCCTCCCAGATGTCGCCTTCGAGCTGCTTGATCCCGAGCGAGACCTTCTGGCGTTCGACGTCGATGTTGAGGACGAGGGTCTCCACCTCCTGGCCCACCTGGAGCTTCTCGGACGGGTGCTTGATCTTCTCCCAGCTGATGTCGGAGATGTGGACGAGCCCCTCGATGCCCTTCTCGACCTCGACGAAGGCCCCGAAGTCGGTCAGGCTCGTCACGGGGCCCTTGACCCGGGCCCCGATCCCGTGCTTCTGCTTGAAGACCTCGAGCGGGTGGGGGGAGGCTTGCTTGAGGCCCAAGGAGATCCGCTTGGTGGTGGGATTGACCTCGAGGATGCTGACCACGACCTCCTGCCCGGGGGCCAGGACCTTCTTGGGGTGGACGAGCTTCCGGGACCAGGTCAGGTCGGAGATGTGGACGAGCCCCTCGACGCCTTTTTCGAGCTCGACGAAGGCGCCGAAGTCCGTCAGGCTCGAAACCTTGCCCGTGATCTTCTGGCCGGCCTTGTATTTCTCGGCGATGTTGGCCCAGGGGTCGGGGGTCAGCTGCTTGAGGCCGAGGGAGATCTTCTCGTCTTTCTCGTTGAAGTCGAGGACGACGACCTCGACCTCCTGGCCGACGGCCAGGAGCTCGGACGGATGATTGATCCTCCCCCAGGACATGTCCGAGACGTGGAGAAGGCCCTCGATGCCGCCGATATCGACGAAGGCGCCGAAGTTGGTCAGCGTCCGGACGCGCCCGGCGATCTTCTGGCCTTTGGCGATGTGGCCGAAGACCTGCCGTTTCTTCTTTTCCCGTTCGTCCTGGAGGAGGAGCTTGCGGGAGAGGACGGCGTTCTCGGTCTTGCGGTCGAACTTCATGACCTTGAACTTGAGGCTCTGGCCGATCAGGGACGACGGGTCCTTGACGGGCCTGATGTCCAGGTGGGACTCGGGCAGGAAGGCGAGGATGCCGACGTTGACGTTGAAGCCGCCGCGCGTCCTGTCCACGATCGTGCCGGTGACCCAGGTGTTGTGGGTGTAGGCCTTTTCCAGGAGGTCGACGGCCCGGACGCTGTCCGCCAGCTTCTTGGACAGGACCAGGTAGCCGTCCTTGACGTCCGTCCTCTCGAGCATGGTCTCGATCTCGCTCCCGGGCCGGAGCTCGGCCAGGGCCTTGGGGTCCTGGAATTCCTCGAGAGGGATGGCCCCTTCGGTCTTGAAGCCGATGTCGACGAGAATGTGGGTGGCGGTCTTCTTGATCACCCGTCCCTTGATGATCTTCCCCAGGGTGATTTCCTGGTTGCTGAACTGGTAGCGGTCGAGCAGGTGCTCGTAGTCTTCGGATGATATCTTGTCATCGCGGTCCGGGTGTTTGGCTGGATCGGTCATGGCACGTTTACTCCCTCGCTGGATTCTGTTTGAAGCTCCGCTCGATGGCGTCGACGGCTTCTTGGACCGCCTCGGGGGGGGTCGAGGCCCCTCCGGAAACCCCGATCGTCTCCGCGCCCCTGAGCATGGCCGGGGTGATTTGCGTGGCGTTCTCGATGAAGAAGGTCCGGGGCTGGATGCGCTTGGACATCTCGTAGAGCCGGGTCGTGTTGGAGCTCGTCCGGCCGCCGACGATGAACAGCGTGTCGACCCGGCCGGCCAGATCGGACGTCGACCTCTGCCGGGTCAGGGTTGAATCGCAGATGGTATTGTAGACGGTGAGCTCCCGGGTCTTTTCGATCAGGGCGGCGGCGACCCTCCGGAAGGACCCGAGGTCGTGCGTTGACTGGGCCAGGACGGCCCGCGCCTTCCGGGAGGGGAGCGCGCACGCCTGGGCTTCGTCCTCGACGACGATGCCCTTGCCGCGGCTGTGGCCGAGAAGGCCACGCGTCTCGGGGTGCTCGCGGTCGCCGACGATGACGACCTCCCGTCCCTTCCGGGCCAGGGCCTCGACGAGCTGCTGGATCTTCCGAACGATGGGGCAGGTGGCGTCGACGACGTCGATCTTCCGGCGCCGGAGGCGGCGGTAAACCTCGGGTGAGGCCCCGTGGCTCCGGATGATGACGGTGCCCTCCCGGACCTCGTCCGGCGCCTCCGCCGACCCGATTCCCTCGGCCGCGAGCTCGGCGACGACCCGGGGGTTATGGATGAGGTCCCCGAGGGTCACGACCTTGCCGGACTTGACCCGGCGAGTGCGCCGGGCCATGGTCAGGGCCCGCTTGACGCCGTAGCAGAGTCCGCTCTCTTCGGCCACGATGATTTCCATATTTCCACGATCCAAGAAGAATGACCTATCCTATCTGAGCCGTCCCGCTTTGTCAACTCTAAGTGTAGGCTGAATCGATACTTAGGAGCTATCCCTCGGACGATTTCTCCTCCTGGAGAATCTTCCCGATCTCCTCCTCCGAGGGCAGCTCGTCGAGGCTGTTGAGCCCGAAGTACTGGAGGAAGCGCTCCGAGGTCCGGTAGATGAGCGGATTCCCCGGGGCCTTTTTCCGGCCGATGATCTTGATGAGCTTTTTTTCGAGGAGCGTCTTCAGGGTGTAGGTCGAATCGACGCCCCGGATCGCCGAGATCTCGGCCTGGGTCACGGGTTGATGGTAGGCGATCCCGGAGAGCGTTTCGAGCGCGGCCGACGAGAGCTTGTTCTTCCGCTCGATCTGGAGGAGCCTGCGGACCCAGCGGTCATGCTCCGGCCGGGTCGAGAGGATATAGCCGCCGCCGGTATGGACGACCTGGATCCCCCGTCCGGCCGCGGCGTAATCCTGGAGAAGCTCGTCAACGGCGGCCTGGACCTCCTCGTCGGGCGCGCCCTCGAGAACGGCCTTGATCCGGTCGAGGGTCAGCGGCTCCTGGGAGATGAAGACCAGGGCTTCGATGATGTTCTTCAGATCGCTACTCATGATGACCCGTCCTGCGCGCGTCTTTGCGGAGCCAGACCCGGATGGTCTGGAAGAGCTCGTCCTGGACGGCGACGGCCTGCCGGGATTTGACGAGCTCGAGAAGGCAGAAAAAGGAGACCAGGGCCTCCTCGAGGGATTCCTGGGTCGCGAAGTAGGCCAGGAAATCCAGGACCTGCCCGTCCCGGAGGAGGCCGAAGAGCTCTTTCATCTTCTCCTCGTAGGAGACGTCCCGGCCCCTGATGACGCGGGTGTCCTCCGCGGACCTCCGCTTCATCATGAGGAAGAAGGACTCGGCCAGGTCGAAGAGCGAGACCTCCGCGAAATCGAGCTCGCTCTCGCCGGGCAGAGGCGGGAGGAAGGTCCGCTTCCACTGGAGGATCTGGTCCTCCTCCCTTTCGCGGAGGAGGGAGCAGGCCGCCTTGATCTTCTGGTATTCGAGGAGGCGGTTGACGAGGACCTGCCGCGGGTCCTCCTGCTCGGCCAGGTCGGTCTCGCGGGGGAGGAGCATCTGGGACTTGATGTAGATGAGCAGGGCGGCGATGAACAGGAACTCGGCCTCCCGGTCGAGGTTGATCTGGACTTTTCCGTTGAGGTAGTCGAGGTAGTCGCGGGTGATCGCGGCGATGGGAATGTCCTGGATGTCGATCTTTTTCTTCCGGATAAGGAAGAGGAGGAGGTCGAGGGGACCCTCGAAGATCTCGAGCCGGACCTGGTAGCCGTCCCGGGCCTCGGCGGAGACGGGCACGGCCGGGATGTCTTCAAACGGGATGGCGTCGGGGGCGTTTTCGGGCATGCTATCGGATCAGGTACTGGATCAGGCGCTGGACGGGACTGAAGATGTACGTGAGGACATTTGTATAGACGAGGATGACGATGACGATCAGGCCGTAGGGGCGGAGGCGGTCGTACTTCGCGGCGGCTGATTCGGAGAGGAGGCCGGAGAGGATCCCGCTTCCATCGAGGGGAGGCACGGGGATGAGGTTGAAGATCGCCAGGGACATGTTGATCAGGATGGTGAAGATCAGGATCAGGAACAGTCCGCCGAGGGGCTTGGCAATGAACGAAGTGCCCGGGACCCTCGAGGTAAGAGTCTTCAAGGCGAGGAAAAGGACGAGCGCGGCGGCCGCCGCCGCCAGGTTCGCGATGGGCCCGGCGAAGGAAACCCACAGGTAATCGCGGCGAGGGTGGCGCAGGTTGTAGGCGTTGACGGGGACGGGCTTGGCCCAGCCGAAGGCCGGCTGGTGGGCGAGGATGAGGACGAGGGGGAGGATAATCGTCCCGATGAGGTCGATGTGGGCCAGCGGATTCAGCGTCACGCGGCCCGCGGCGTAGGCGGTCGGGTCCCCCATCTTCTGGGCCGCCCAGCCGTGGGCGGCCTCGTGGATCGTGATCGCGAAAAAGATCACAAAGACTTGGATGATTATTGATGCGATATCCATGTTGATCCGGCTTAATCGAATGTATGTTATAGCATACCGGAGGGAATCAGTAAATAAGGCCGGAGACGCGGACTCGGCCTCTATCGGATGGGATCTTCGATGGCCACGTCGTAGCCCTCGCGGATGGGAGGCGCCGCGAAGAGGTTCATAACCTTGATGAGCTGCTCCTGGTAATATCGGTTCTCTTCGTTGGCCGTGGCGGCCTTTTCGCTCTCCCAGAATGTCATGACAATGCCCTTATCCGCCTTCCAGTCCGCCAGGACATACGATCCCTGGTATCCTTTCTGGGTCTTGGCGGCGGGAAGGATGCTGTTTTTATAAATCCGGACGGCCTCCTCCGCTTTCCCCTTCTTTACGGCCAGTATCGTTACCCGTGCATACATCTTACCCCCTCCTCAGGCAACTATCCTTCTCCTAAGATAAGCCCGGAAAGCCCCGGAGTCAACCGCCGGCCGCAGAGAAAAAAGGGGACGGTCCTGTTTTTTCCAAGGTCTGCGGGAAATTCCGGCTCGAACGAAGACGGGAAAACAGGACCGTCCCCCTTTTCTCAGAAGGAGGGATCGCGAAAGACGGGCTTCCCTTCGAGGAGCGTCAGCAGGACCTTGGCCTTGTGAATATCGAACGCCGGGATCTTGAAAAGGTTCCTGTCGAGGACGATGAGGTCGGCGGTCAGGCCCGGCGCGACGGAGCCCCGGGCGATCTCTTCGTGGCTCAAGTAGGCCCCGTTCGTCGTATAGGCCGTGAGCATGGTCGGCAGGTCGACGACCTCCTCGGGAATCCAGGCAGGCCCCGGGGGACCTTCCGGGTCGCGCCGTGTCACGGCCACCTGGATCGCGTCGAGGGGATTGGCGGATGAGACCGGCCAGTCGCTCCCCCCGACGATGACGGCCCCCGTCCTGACGACGCTTCCGATCGGGTAGAGCCAGCGGGAGCGGCCGGGGCCGAGGATCGGGATCGTGAGTTGGGTGATATAGGGGTCCGCATAGGCCCAGAGGGCCTGGAAATTGGCGACGACGCCGAGGGCCTTGAACCGGGGGATGTCGGCCGGGTCGATGAGTTCGAGGTGACAGATGTGGTGGCGGAGGTCCCTCAACCCGTTGGCCCGTCCCGCGGCTTCCATGGCGTCGAGGGTCATCCGGATGGCCCGGTCGCCGATGGCGTGGACGTGGATCTGGAAGCCCGCCGCGTCAAGGGCGATGGCCAGACGGTCGAACGCCCCCGGCTCGAGGAGCGGCAGCCCCCGGTCTCCGGGCCGGTCAAGGTAGGGCTCGAGGAGGGCGGCCGTATGCGATTCAATGACCCCGTCGGCGAAGATCTTGGCCGTCGTGGCCCTGAGGTGACGACCTCGGTACGTCTCCCTCAGCTTGACCAGGCGGTCGACCTCCGACGGCCCCTTGTCTGTGTCGACATGGAGCGAGGCCAGGACCCGGAGGGTCAATTCCCCGGACTTGTCGAGGGCGGAATAGGCGCCCAGCATCTTTTCGCCGGCGTTGGCCTCGATGATCGAGGTGATGCCGAACCGGCGGGCCATCTCGAGCCCCGCCCTTAATCCTTTTATATAAGCGTCGGCGCCGAGCTCCGGGATGTGCTCCTCGACGAGATCCGCGGCGCTCTCCCGCAGGGTCCCCGTCGGCTCGCCGGTTTTCGGGTTGCGCTCGATCCGGCCGCCCGCGGGGTCGGGTGTATCCCTGGTGATCCCAGCGATCTTCAGGGCCCTCGAATTGACCCAGGCCGAATGGCCGTCGGCCGCGCTCAGGCAGGCCGGCCTGTCGGGAACGAGCTTGTCCAGGTCCTCCTTGGTCGGGTTGGCCGCGGGGAAGACCGGCAGCTCCCAGCGGCCGCCGGTGATCCATTTTTCGTCGGGGCGGCCGGCCGCATAATCCCTGATCGCGGCAAAGACGGCCTCCCTGGTCTGGAGACCGCCGAGGTTGCACTGGCTGGTTTCGATCCCGCCCTCGATGAGGTGAATGTGGGAATCCTGAAAGCCGGGGAGCACCATCCGGCCGCCGAGGTCGATCGTTTTCGTCCCGGAGCCCTTGAACCGGCCGGCGCCCCAGGCCGGGCCGGCGTAGACGATCTTATCCGCTGTCACGGCCACGGCCTCGGCCCAGGGCCGGGCCTTGTCCATCGTGTAGACCGCGCCGTTCATCAGGATCATGTCCGCCGGCCGGACCGCCTCCTTCCGCCCGCAGGAGACGGAGACCAGGACGGCGGCGATGAGGAGGATGGCCGGGATCCAGACCCGCGACTTCGGAGCTGGAACGACAGGAGGAGCGGCTTTTTTCGGAGTTCGGTTCATGCGCGGTCTCCTTTCGGCGTTGAGGACGAGCGGTCGATGTCGCATGCGGGCATTATATAAAGAAGGAAAAAGAGCGGCAAGCATCGTATTCCAAGGGAATCATTCCCTGCTAGTTTTCGCAGATGATGCAAGATGGGTGGCCCGGTGCTAGGCCCCGCCCGCCCGAGGCGGAAGGGGATTGCGCGCGAGCGCTGGGGGTTCCAAGGGGCGGCTGCCCCCTGGTCCGAGGATGCTGGAAGCAGCCGAGGAGGGGTGGTTCAGGAGGGGGGATTTTCCCCTCCGCCCACGGGGGGATGGGTGGAGCCGAGGTAGGACGGGGACGCACCGGGACAGGACCCATCTACCGGTGTTCTGATTACAGGAACGGGAGATAATGCTCGATCTCGTAGTCGCTGACCTGCTTGTCGAACTCCCCGGAGACGTTCTTACCGTATTCCTCGACTTCCTTCTTCTTGTTGGCGACGAGCTTCTGGAAGATGTGGTCTCCCAGGGTTTCCCGGACCAGCTCGCTTTTTTCCATGAGCCTGACGGCCTCATCGAGGTTCCTGGGCAGGACCCGGATCTCGAATTTCTTCTGGCGCGTCCCGCTCATGTGGTAGATGTTTTCCTCGACCGGGTCGACAAGGCTCTCCTTCTTCCGGATGCCGTCGAGCCCCGCGGCCAGCATGACGGCGAAGGCCAGGTAGATGTTGCAGGCCGGGTCGGCCGCGCGGAGCTCGATCCGCGTCGCCCGCTCCTTGCCCGGCTGGTATTCGGGCACACGGATGTAGGCGGACCGGTTTTTCTGGCCCCAGGCGATATAGACCGGAGCCTCGTACCCTTCGATGAGCCGCTTGTAGGAGTTGATCCACTGGCTGAGGACGGCCGAAATCTCCCGGGCGTGGGCCATGACCCCGGCGATATAATGGCGGGCCATGTCGGAGAGATAATACGGACCCTTTTTGTCGAAGAAAAGGTTCTGACCGTCCTTCCACAGGGATTGATGGACGTGCATCCCGCTCCCGTTCTGGCCGTTGATGGGCTTGGGCATGAACGTCGCGTAGAGGTCGTGCATCCGGCAGACTTTTTTCACCATGTAGCGGAAGATCATGCCCGTATCGGCCATGTCCTGGGCGTCGAGATAACGGAGGTCGATCTCGTGCTGGCTTTGGGCGGCTTCGTGATGGTCGTACTCGGTCTCGATGCCCATCTTGTGGAGGAGGAGCTGGATCTCCTTCCGGATCTCCCCGTAGCGGCCGCTGAAAAAGTAGCCCCCGACGTCCGTCGGCACCGGCTCCTCGCTCGACGGGAAGATGAAGAACTCGAGCTCCGGGCCGCACTTGAAATCCTCGATCCCGAGCCCCTTGCGGGCCTTTGCGAGGGTCTCCTTGAGGACGGCCCGACTGTCGCCGACATAGGGTTTCCCCTCGGGCGTAAGGATGTCCCCGAACATGACCGCCTCGCGCCAGCGGACGCCTTCTTCGAAGCCCTTGTAGACCCAGGGGAGGAGCCGGAAGGTCCTCGGGTCGGGTTTGATGACCAGGTCGCTCTCCTCGATCCGGACGAATCCCGCGACCGAGGAGCCGTCGAAGCCCTTGCCCTCCGAGAACGCCTTTTCGAGCTCGTTCGCCGGGATCGTGAAGTCCATGGGCCGGCCCAGGATATCGGGGAAGACGAGCCGGATAAACTCGATCTCGTGGCCGGGGTCCAGGACGGCACCGAGGACGTCGTTCTCGTCCCGCATGCCGAACGCCTTGAAGGAGCTTGTCGCCGGCAGTGCCATGTTCAGACCTCTCTTTCGCTCATTTAATATGGCAAGATATTTACATTAATAAGTATCAAATGTCAAGATATTATGATAAATAGTTGACAATTGATTTAAAATATGTGAATAATGATGATAATTGGAGGAAAGTCCTGTGATCGATGAGCTGGACCGCAAGATCGTTTGGGCCCTGAACGCCAACGCCCGAAAGAGCTTCCGGGAGGTGGCCAAGGAGGTCGGGACCTCGGCCACGGCCGTCATCAACACGGTCAAAAAGCTGGAGACGGCCGGGGCCATCAAGGGCTATGTCCCGGTCGTGAACCCCGAGTATTTCGGGATCAACCTGATCGCCATCATCGCCGTCCGCATCTCGAAGGGCAAGCTCCTCGAGACGCAGAAAAAATTCGCCCAGGACCCCCGCGTGGCGGCCGTTTATGACGTCACCGGCGAGTGGGACTCGTTCATCATCGGCTATTTCAAGGACCGGGCGGATCTCAACCGGTTCATCAAGAAGCTCCTGGGCTTCCCCTTCGTCGACCGGACCGTGACCCACATCGTCCTGAATGTCGTGAAGGAAGAGCGCCGCGTCGCCGTGTGAGATTCTTGACAGAATCCGCAGTTGTGCCATAATCAATCTTTAAGATCGACGAAGGAGCAGGCGATGGCGAAAACGACCCATTTTCCGATCGGCCACCACTACATCGTGGAGGCGTCCGGCTGTGACCCGAAAATCATCGGGAGCGTCGAGAAGGTCCAGCAGATCCTGGTGAAAGCCGCGGAGATCGCCGGGGCCCATGTCTGGTCGATCTCCTTCAACAAGTTTCCGCCGCACGGGGTGAGCGGCGTCGTCGTCATCTCCGAGTCACACATCTCGACCCACACCTGGCCCGAGATGGGCTACGCCGCCCTGGACATCTACACGTGCGGGGCCAAGGTCAAACCCGACAAAGCCGTCGTCTACGCGGTCGAGGCCTTCAAGGCGGAGACGTCCCATATCACGGAAATCACCCGGGGGATCGACGAAGGGGACGAGATCTTCTATCACAGCTTCATCACCTGGGAAGAACATCTGAGGCGGGGGGGCGGGACGAAGGGCTAGGACAAAGGCTTGGACCGGAAAGGCGGGCCGCAATGATCGTCGAATTCAGCGTCGTGCCCATCGGGAAGGGCGAGGAGTTGGCGGGGTTGGTGGCCAAGGTCATCGACATCATCGACCGCAGCGGGCTTCCCTACCAGCTGACGTCCATGGGGACCATCGTCGAGGGGGAGTGGGACGACGTCTTCGGCCTCATCAAGGAATGCCACCGGAAGATGAGGCAGGACGCGAGCCGTGTCTACACCCATATCACGATCGACGACCGGGATCGGGCCAGGGGCAGGATCCAGGGCAAGGTTGAGGACGTCGAAAAGACCCTGGGTCGGCGGCTCAAGAAGTAGGCCTGCTGCAAAGCTCCTTTACAGCAGGCCAAAATAAGGGGGTCTTTTTTTCCCGTAGACCCTTACCCCCCTCTTGGTTCCGAACAGGGGAGCGGCCCGCCTCTTGGCATAAAATATGCTTTTTAAGTTGTCGGCAGGAGCAGGGAACAATGCAGGACAAATCCCTCCCCTTTGATATAATGGTCATGGCCGTGAGAAAAACCGTCGTCCGCGGACTCCTCTTCTGGCTGTGGCTTCCGGTCCTGCTTTTCGGGGTCGGGCAGACCGCCCCGCCCCCTCCCCAGACGCCCGAAGCCTTCTTCTCCCAGATCCAGGGCCTCCTCCAAAAAAAAGATCTCGCTTCCTACCTCGCCGTTTTCGCCCCGGACCTGCGGGCCGGCGAGGAGGAGAGGCTGAACATCCTCTTCGGCGATCTCAAGATGGAGTCCCTAAGGCTGAAAATGGCCGGCAAGAGAACGGAAGACGATGCCGTGACGTGCCTCTTCTGCCAGGCTTTCTTCCAGAACGCCACCTCCGTGATGATCGAAACCTGGCAGCTCTCCGTGGCCAACCGGGACGGACGGTGGTCGGTCGTCGATAAGGACATCCTGGGGACGATCAGCACGCTGTACAAGATCAGGATCCCCTCGGACCGGGCCGAGCACGTCCGCTCGGTCGACATCAGCCACCATGACATCCGCCTGGCCTTCACCGACGCCACGGTTTTTTATGACAATATCCCCGGCCTCGAAACGGCCTTTCTGATCATGGGGAAAGGGACCGTCCGCTTCTCCCCGTCCGACCCGATCGAACAGCACCAGCTGGAACTCCTCTACAAGAAGCGGTTCCTGGAGGACGACGTCGATTACGTCTTCGTCCGGTGCGCCGACGCGTTCGCCTCCTCCAACATCCGGATCGTCCGGGCCGAGGGGCTGCCGGCCGTATCCCAGGTCGAGAAGGACCGGGCCGCCGGCCTCTTTTTTCGGAACTATCCCCGTTCCTTCACGATCGAGAGTTCCCTCGGTAAGGAGCTCCTGTCCTTCCTGCCCCAGGGAGAAGAGGCCGTTTTCGATTTCAGGGGCCGGCGGGCCGGCGAGCTGAGCTACATCTATTACCCGTTTTCGGAAGAAGAGGTGAACCTCTACGACCGCTCCAAGGAACGGATCATCAGCCTCTACAGCCCGGGCGAAGACAATGAGCCGAAGGCCAAACGGTTCTATGTCAGCTTCGCGGAAAAGTACGATATCGACCAGTACAAGCTCGACCTGAGCTACTCGCCGTCCGGATCCTATCTGTCGGCCAAGGCCCGGATCTCGATCGTCCCCAGGACCGATGACCTGGACTCCCTCAAGTTCCGGTTCAACCCGGACTTCGAGATCCTCAAGGTCTGTGACCAGGAAAAACGGGAACTCTTCTACACCCAGGACAAGCTCAGGAAATTTCTTTATGTCTATTTCATCGACGCCCCGCCGATCGCGAAGGGGACCTGGATCGAGGTCTATTACCGGGGGCGGATGATCCCGCCCGCGCCCGCGGCGGACGTCATCTCCCAGGCCGTCTCCAGGGACAAGCTGGTCTTCCGGCCCCGTTTCGAAACCTTCCTCTTCTCCCAGGCGGGATTCTGGTATCCCGCGCCTCCGGAGGAGACTTATTTCCGGGCCCGGCTGAAGCTCGTCATTCCGCCCGAGTACAAGTGTGTGGCCAACGGTGAGCTGGTCGAGCGGGGCGCCTGGAACGAGATGGGCGATGTCGTCGAGATCGAAAAGGCGGGAAGCTCCGTTTATACATTCGAAACGCGATCGCCCATCAAATACATGTCCTTCATCGTCGGGAAGTTCGACCGGCGCAAGGAGGGGACGGACCCGGTCCCGATCGAGACGCTCGTCTCCACGGAGATCATGGATAGCGACCTGGCCCTCTTCGACCACGCCAAGGACATCCTGAACCACTACATCCGGTCCTTCGGCCCCTTCCCCTATGAGAAGCTGAGCATCGTCACGAGGCTCTTCCCCGTGGCCGGCGGCCACAGCCCCGCGTCTTTCGTCGTCCTGAACCAGATCCCCTGGATCGGGGACAATCCTTACCCGGTCACTTCGGACAACGCGGTCAACCTCTCGGACTGGGACGAGTATTTCCTGGCCCACGAGATCGCCCACCAGTGGTGGGGGCAAGGCGTCTCCTTCGCCACGTACAGGGACCAGTGGCTGAGCGAAGGCTTGGCCCAGTTCGCGGCGGCCTCCTATCTCCGGACGAAGTACGGGGAGACGGCCTATGGCGCCATCCTCAAGAAGTTCTCCCAATGGACGGAGAAGAAGTCCGCCAAGGGCCCCATCTCCCTTGGGTCCCGGCTGAGCTTCTTCGATTTCGACGCTTACCAGGCCATCATCTATGACAAGGCGGCCCTGGTCCTGTTCATGCTCCAGGACCTTCTCGGCGGCGAGGTCTTTTTCACCGGCCTGAGGGACTTCTACGCGAAGTTCAAGTTCAGGGCGGCCAGCACCGAGAATTTCATCGCGACCATGGAGCGTGTTTCGGGCCGGGACCTCAAGGACTTCTTCGAAGGCTGGTTCCGGTCCTACGAGCTGCCGAACGTCCAGACGTCCTGGTCCGAGGAGAAGGTCGGCGGAGGCAGCCGGCTGAAGATCCGGGTGAACCAGGTCAAGGGCCGCTTCGTCTTTCCTCTCTGGATCGAATGGACGACCGGTGGCGAAACCCACACCGAAATGGCGGTCATCGACCAGCCCAGCCAGGAGATCGTCCTGGCGGTCCCGGGGAAAGTCGACAAGGTCCGGATCAATCCCCGGCGGGCCGTTCCTGGGCGATTCTCCTAGAGCCCGTTCTCCGCCGGGCGGCGCGCCCCCCGGCTTCCGCTCAGGCCGCGTCGTCCTCCGTATCGATCTCGAGCCGCTTGATCATTTCGTTCAGAGTCGTCGGCTTGACCCCGAGTAGCTTCGCGGCCTGTTTCTGGACCCCCTTGGTTTTTTTGAGGGCCGTCAGGATGACCTTCTTCTGGAAGCCCTGAGTCCTTTCCCGGAGGTCCAGGGACTCCTCGGACAAGATCGGCCAGGCTTCGGGCAGGGCCTCCTTCGTCAGGAGGAAGGGGGGGAGTAACTCCCGGGTGATGATCTTGGACCGGGAGAAAACCACGGCCCGCTCGATGAGGTTCTCGAGCTCGCGGACGTTCCCGGGCCAGTCGAAGGCGTCGAGGATCTCGAAGACGTCCTCGCTCACGCCCTCGACTTCCTTACGGTTCTCTCGGGCGTAGATTTCGATGAAGTGCCTGACGAGGAGGGGGATGTCCTCCTTCCGCCGCCGGAGCGGCGGCAGCTCGATCTTGATGACGTTCAGGCGGTAGAAGAGGTCCTTCCGGAACGTCTTCTGGGCGATCATCTCCTCGATGTCCGTGTTCGTGGCGGCGATGATCCGGACGTCGACCTTGATCGTCTCGGTCCCGCCGAGCCTCATGAACTCCCGCTCCTGCATGACCCGGAGGAGCTTGGCCTGGGTCTCGAGGTTGATGGACGAGATCTCGTCGAAGAAGATCGTCCCCCTGTCGGCCGCCTCGAAGAGCCCTTTCTTCAGGGCCACCGCCCCCGTGAAGGCCCCCTTGACGTGGCCGAACAGGTGGCTTTCGAGGAGGTCGGGGGGAAGGGAGCCGCTGTTGACGATGACGAACGGCTCACCCTCGCGGTTGGAGTTCAGATGGATGGCCCGGGCGACGAGCTCTTTTCCCGTGCCGCTTTCTCCCTGGAGGAGGATGGTGCTCCGGGTCGGCGCGGCCGCCTTGACGAGGTCGAAGACGGCCTGCATAGCGGGTCCCTTGCCGATGATGTTCGTGAAGCTGAACTTCTGGCGGAGCTCATCTTTGAGCCGGACGTTCTCCTCCTGGAGCCGCCTGCGCTCGACGGCCCTTTCGATCGTCATCAGCAGCTCGTCGTGCTTGAACGGTTTCTGGACGTAGTCCAGGGCGCCGATCTTCATGGCCGAGATGGCGGACTCCACGGACCCATAGGCGGTGAGGATGATGACGGCGGCCGCGGGGTCGATCTTCTTGATCCTCTTGAGGACCTCGATCCCGTCCATCCCCGGCATGAGGAGGTCCAGGAGGACGACGTCACAGGATTGGGGGGCGTATTTTCCCAGGCCCTCCTCCCCGGAGGAGGAGATCTCGACCTCGTAGCCTTCGGAGGTCAGGAGCTGGCCGAGGACGTCATGAATGACGGGCTCGTCGTCGATGACATGGATGATGCCCTTGCTGCTCATGGGTCACGTCCTCGATGGGAGAGTTTCCTGTTTTTGCCGGGCGTTCGCCCCCGCGGGGAGGGTGATGATGAAGACGGAGCCCTTCCCGACCTCGCTCTTGACCTCGATGTGGCCTTCGTGCTCCTTGACGATGGCGTAGCTGATCGAGAGCCCCAGGCCCGTCCCCTTGCCGATCCCCTTGGTCGTGAAGAAGGGGTCGAAGATGTGGGCCAGGTGCTCGGGCTTGATCCCCATCCCGGTGTCCGAGATCCGGACGACCGCCTGGTCGCCGGCTCCCGTCAGCCGGATGCCGAGCGTCCCGCCCTGGGGCATGGCGTCGAGGGCGTTGAGGATGATGTTGATGAAAACCTGCTGCAAACGTTCGCCCTGGGCCTGGATGGGGGGGATCGGATTGAGCTCGAGCTCGAGGCGGATGTTCATGTTCTTGAGCTTGTAGTCGATGAGGGACAGGATCTCCTCGAGGCTGTCCTTGATGTTGACCCGATGGAAGGACGTGTCCGAGGGGTTCCGGGCGAAAGCCAGGAGGTTCTTGATGATCCGGGCGACCCGGTCCGTCTGGGCCTCGACCTTTTCCAGGAGCTGGGCGTAGTGCGTGTCGGCCAGCTTCTTCTGTAGCATCTGGATGTAGCTCGAGATGCCGGTGAGGGGGGTGTTGATCTCGTGGGCGACGCCGGCCGAGAGGAGTCCGATCGAAGCGAGCTTCTCCGAGGTCAGGAGTCGCTGCTGGAGGTTGATCTTTTCCGTGATGTCCTCGAAGACGATGATGGTCCCGTACGGCTGAAGGGCGTTGTCGAGGAGCGGCGTCCTGGCGATGTCGAAGATCTTCTTGCCCCCGCCGGGGATCTCAAGGGTGATCTCGCTCAGGAGCCGGAAGTCCTGCTGGCTCTCCCGGGGGAAGAGGGCTGAGTACGTTTGGGGGCCCAGGACCTCCTCGAGGCCTTTCCGGAGGGCCGCCTCTTTCCGCAATCCCATCTGGTCCTCCAGGACCCGGTTCCAGCCGATGATGAGCCCTCCCTGGTCAATGACGGCAACCCCCACGGTCAGGCTTTCGATGATGTTCTCGCTGTAGTCCTTGAGACGCTGCATCTCCATGGCCCGGACGCTCTCCCGGCTGTAAAGGTCGGCGTTTTCGAGAGCCAGGGCCGCCGACCCCGAGATGGTCGTCATCAGCTCCCAGTCCTCGCTCGTGAGAAACGTGCCGTCGGCCTTTTTCCCCATGAGGAGGCAGCCGATGATCTTGGCTTCGACCTTGAGGGGGAGGAAATGGAAAAATCCCAGCCGGGCGAATTTGTCCAAAGACGCCTGGAGGGCGCTCGAGCCCCTCGGCGAGAAAGAGGAGAGATGGTCCCTGTCCGTCATCTGAACGAGCATCGACTCGTCGAAGGTGATCCGGGCCGGAAGAGGGGCCCCCTCGCCCCGTGAGCCCAGGACCTCGAAGGACGTCCGGTCGTTTTCATCGGCCAGGAGCAGCGCGACGGTCTTCAGGGATAGGGCGTTGGCGATCGCTTCGAGGAGCGACTGGGCGAGTTTCTGGACGTTCCGCTCCCGGCTGAGCTCCCGACTGATGAACATCAGCGTTTTCCGGTACTCGTAGCTCTTCCGATAAATGGCCCGGTCGAGGAGGGTCTGGAAGAGCTTCTTGAGGGGGGTGAAGAGCGTGGCCCCGAGGATGATGGCGATGACCACCATGACCGCGATCTTGAGGCGGTTCTCCGAGATGAGTGTCGTCTGGGAGATGATGATGAAATAGAGAAAAGCGATGACGAAGAAAGAAAAGATCAGGGTCGCCGCCTTCTTGAGGATGACCTCGATGTCGACGAACTTGTAGCGGGAGATGGAGTAGGAGAAGGTCAGGGGGACGAGGGCCTGGAGGAGGATCGTGAGCTCCGCGCCCGTGGACGGGATCCGGCCGATGATGAACGGGATGATATAAAAAACCATCGAGGGCAGGACCCCGATGGCCAGGCCGTAAACGATGAGCCGGAGCTGTTTCTTAACGAGGATGCTCGGTGCCCGGAAGGTGCTGTGGGCCAGGATCCCCAGGGTGATGAGCGCGAAAAGGGCCAGCTGGACGAGCTCCAGGCGCTCGAGACCGTCCTGGAGCTTCAGGGCCGCGACCTCGTTCAAGGCGTTCGGCAGGGGGACGTGGAGCCGGACGCGGGCCAAAAAGAGAATGATCGCCGGCAAATAGATGAGGGAGAGGGTGAAAGTTTTGTTCTTGAGGAACCGCTTCCTCAGGGGGAAGATCATGAAGAAATGGAGGAGGAGCGGGGGGAACGCCAGGAAGGCGAGCTTGTCGATCCCGTAGAAAACGAGGTCGAGGGCGTCCAGCTCCCCCGTCGGCGAAAAGATGTTGAAGGCCGCAAACGACAGGGCCAGGAGATAGAAGAAGATATAAGGCAGGGTCAGCTGCATCTTCGAATTGATGAAGATGACGAGGCTGATCACCAGGGTCGTCAGCCCGACCAGAACGAGATAGAAATAGATGAGATCCGGGCCCTTCTTCTGAGGGTAGAAATGGGGGTAGATCTGCTGGCCGGCGCGGTTGATCTCGTACCGGACTTCCTGATCGGACGTGGAGGCGATATAGAGGTTCTTGAAGAGGTCGATCTTTGTCCGGATCGGAATCTTATTGATCGCGGACAGGATGTCCCCTTCCCGGATGCCGGCCCGGAGGGAGGCGTCGCTCGCGGGGTCCACCCTGACGGCGGTCAGGCCGTTTCGGGTTTGTTTCCAGACGACGCCGTCGGTCACCTCTTTCCAGGTGGCCTTCCGGTAGACATTGAGCCCGCCCAGGACGAAAACCGCGAGAACGACGGCGAAGACCAGGACGGCCTGTTTTTTCATGGGTTCAACCCCGATGGACCCGCACCATCGCCAATCCAAAAAATTGAATCCGCTTCATAAAAAAAATATCCTAATCCAAGAGGTGCCGGGAGCCGGCCCGGATGGCCCATTTGACGGCCCCCTGGCCGAGGAGCTTCTTGACGGTCGGGTCCTCTTTCAGCCCCAGCGGCTGGGTGCTCCTCGAGAGGAATGTGCTCATATAATCGTACTTGGGCTTCTGGACTTCCTGAGGGGCAGCCTGAAAGGCGACCAGGGTGAGAACGCCAAAGAGGAGAGCGAAAGCTTTTTTCACTCTATAAAAAATAGATCTTTCTTTCCCCTTTGTCAATCAGAAGGGTCCCCGTTTGACAAAATCATATGGGCTGGAATAGATTAGAGACAAAATTTGTTATCAGGGGGTATTTCTTAAGATGCCGTATTTTTCGTGCCGGGTCGCCGGCGAGGATGGAAGGATCGTCATCCGGGACCTCCTGGCCTCTTCGGCGGAAGAATGTCGGAGATCCCTCCAGGCGGACGGATGCCTCGTCCTGTCCGTCCGGCGTGACTGGAAGGCCTTTCAGTCCCAGGGCCTCCGCTTCGGCCGGAAGATCAAGGAGAAGGACTTCATTCTCTTCAACCAGGAGCTCGTGGCTCTGATCAAGTCCGGCTATCCGATCCTCCGAAGCCTGGAAGTGATCTCCGGCCGGCTCAAGAACGTCTACCTGAAGGAGCTTCTGACGAAGGTCGCCAACGACGTCAAGCTGGGCAAGGCTCTTTCGGAGGCGTTCCTCTCGTATGAAAAATATTTCGGGACGGTCTATACGGCGAGCCTGATGGCCGGGGAGAGGAGCGGCAATCTGGCCGGGGCCATCACCCGCTACGTCGAGTATGCCAAGGTCATCTCCCAGACGCGGTCCCGCATCCGGTCCGCCCTGGCCTATCCGACGCTCCTCATCATCTTCGGGTTCATTCTCTTCGGCGTCCTGGTCAACTTCATCCTGCCCCGCTTCTCGAGCTTTTATCAGGATTTCCAAGCTCAGCTCCCCGGGATCACGCGCCTCATCATGTCCATTTCCATGGCCGTGAACGCCCACTGGTATGTCGTCCCGGCCGTCCTCGCCGCGGCCGCCGTCTTTGTCGTGAACCGGAGACGAAAGCCGGATTTTCGGCTGCGCCTGGACAGGCTGAAACTCCGGGTGCCCTACGGCAAGGCGATCTGGCTCGAATCGAGCATCGCCATTTTCAGCCGGACCCTGGGGCTCCTTCTCGAGGCGGGCATCTCCCTCCTCCAGGCGATCGGCATCGCCATCCAGTCGGTCCCCAATGCCCATCTCTCGCGGGCGATGGGGGGTGTCCCCGATTCCATCAAGAACGGCGAAGGCCTGTCGGAATCGCTGGCCAAGTCCGGGGCGCTCCCCCCCCTGGCCCTGGACATGATCCGGATCGGCGAGGCCTCGGCCAACCTCCAGGGCATGCTCAGCGACGTGGCCGACTTTTACGACGATCGGATTCGTGTTAAAATCGATACGCTGGTGTCCCTGATCGAACCGGTCGTCATCATCTTCATGGGGCTCGTGGTCGCGGGGATGCTCCTCGCCATCTACTTGCCCATCTTCAACGTGATCAGGATCACGCGATGAAAGGCCCGCGGGTGAAGCGGCATGAATAAGGAAGCCCTGGCGCATCTCCGGGACGAGGAGAAGGCGACGAGGAAGCTGGCGGAGCGCTACCACATCCCTTACCTCGACCTCGAAGACAGCCTTCTCGACAGGGACCTCGTCCAGAGCGTCCCGGTCGAATTCCTCCACCGCCTGAACTTCATCCCCCTCGAGGACACGGGCGACGTCATGAAGATCGCCGTAGCCGACCCCTCCGACATCGTCTCGATCGACGCCATCGAGTCCTTTCTCGGGAAAAAGGTCCAGGTCTACGCGGCCTCGAAACGGGCGATCCTCGAGGCCCTGCGGAAGAGCGAGACGGCGATGCAGGTCCTTAAGGACGCCACGGAGGGCTTCATCACCCAGGTCGTGGAGAAGGAGAGCGGCGAGGAGGAGGAGGACGTCATCTCCATCGAGAAGCTGGCCGACCAGGACGGCTCCATCATCAAGCTCGTCCACACGATCATTTTCACCGCCGTCCAGAAGCGGGCGAGCGACGTCCACATCGAATCCAGGGACGACGACGTCAAGGTCAAGTACCGGATCGACGGCGTCCTGGGCGAGGCGATGGAGCCCATCGACAAGAGATTCCAGTCGGCCATCATCTCCCGGATCAAGGTCATGTCGGACCTCGACATCGCCGAGCGCCGCGTCCCCCAGGACGGCCGCTTCCGGCTCAAGATCAAGGACAAGACCATCGACTTCCGGGTCTCCATCATGCCGTGTATCTACGGCGAGGACGCGGTCATCCGCATCCTGGACAAGGAGATGATCACGGAGGCCGTCTCGGAGCTCCGGCTGGACCTTCTTGGCTTCTCCGGTTTGATCGAGAAGAAGTTCCGGAAGTACATCGCCCAGCCTTACGGTATGGTCCTGGTCACGGGTCCGACCGGGAGCGGCAAGACGACGACCCTCTACGCCGCCCTGACCGAGATCAAGTCGCCCGAGGACAAGATCGTCACCATCGAGGACCCCGTCGAGTACCAGATCGAGGGCATCACCCAGATCCCGGTCAACGAGAAAAAGGGCCTGACCTTCGCCCGCGGCCTCCGCTCCATCCTGCGGCACGACCCGGACAAGATCATGGTCGGCGAGATCCGGGACCCGGAAACGGCCCAGATCGCCATCCAGTCGGCCCTGACGGGCCACCTCGTCTTCACGACCGTCCACGCCAACAACGTCTTCGACGTCATCGGGCGCTTCCTGCATATGCAGGTCGACCCGTACAGCTTTATCTCGGCCCTCAACTGCATCCTGGCCCAGCGGTTGGTCCGGGTCCTCTGCCCGCGCTGCAAGGTCCCCGCGACCTACACGGCCGACCAGCTCCTGGAATCCGGCCTGGACCCGGCCGTGAACCTGGGCCGGACGTTCTACGAGCCGAACGGCTGCCCGGACTGCCACCAGACCGGCTATAAAGGTCGCACGGCCATCGCCGAGATCCTGGAGCTCTCCGACCCGATCCGGGAGCTGATCCTGGAGAAGAGGCCGCTTTCGGAGGTCAAGAAAAGGGCCAAGGCGGAGGGAATGGTTTTTCTTAGGGAGATTGGCCTGGGGAAGGTCTTGGACGGGATCACCAGCCTCAGGGACCTGAACAAAGTGACGTTCGTGGAGTGATGACCGTGCCGCTCTTGAAGAAGCTCCGGGCCCGGTTCGTCGACCGCCCCCTGCCGGACGCGGTTTTCGAGCTCGCCCCCGGCCGCCTCTGCGGCATCCGCGTCTCCGCGAGGGGACGGCCCGCCCGCCAGCGCTTCATCCTCCCCCTCGAAGCGGGTGCCCTCGGCCCGTCCTTCGACCGCCCCAACGTCATCGGCGCGGCGTCCGTCAAGCGCGGGATCGAGGAGGGGAAGAAGGTCCTCGGGCTCGGAGGAGGGACAATCTCCCTCATTATCCCCGAGCCGTGCGTCCGGATCTTCATCCTGACCGCGGATTCCGTCCCCTCCACTCCGGGCGAGAGGGACGCCTTCGTCCGCTGGCGGGTCGGAAAACAGATGCCTCTTCTGCCCGAGGACCTCCGCCTGGACTACGATTTCTCCGCCGGTCCCGGACCGAGGAAGATCATCGTGGCCGCGGCCCGCGAGGCCATGATCGGGGAGTACGAAGACCTTTTCCAGTCCGCGGGGATGAAGGTGGGGACGGTGACCATCCCATCCCTGAGCCTGGTCAATCTCCTCGACGGCGGGCCGGAGGCGAACGCCATCCTTTTGAATATCGAGGCGGATAATTTGAGCTTCCTCGCGGTCATGGACTCCGGGTGGACCCTGTACCGCCAGAAAGGAGTCGGAACGGACCTCCTGGCCGACGAAAAAGCCGCCTTGGTCGTCAAGGAAGTCGAGAACACGGTCCACTTTCTCGAGGACAAGGAGAGGATGAAGGTGGAAAAGGTCCGGGTCCGCTCGGAATCGTGGGAAGAGGGCCCCCTGGTCGTTGCCCGGCTGGGCGAATCCCTGGCCCTGCCGGCGGAGATGATCGAGTACGCGGCGCCCGAGGACTGGGATCCCCGGGAAAAAGCCATCCTGGCGCCGCTCGTGGGGCAGATCTCATGAGCGGGAACCGGTCGCTCTATTTGAACCTGGCCAGCCGGCCGGCGAGGAACCGGAGCTTCTATCTCCTGTCGCGGAACGTCCTGACCGCGGCCCTTGTCGTCTTGCTCGGCCTTTCGGCGTTCGCGGCCGTCAAGTACGGCCTCCAGACAGCCCGGCTCAAGGCCTCGCTGGCCGAGACGGCCCGGCTCGTGGACGCGGCCGGCCAGGAGGAGAGGCGCCTGTCCGCCGATGCCGATAAGGAGAAGACAGCGGGCCGGGGCAAGGCCGACCTCATCAACGCCATCATCCTCCAGAAGAGCTTTTCCTGGACCGGCTTCCTTTCGCAGCTCGAAGCCGCGCTCCCGGATTCCCTCTACATCACGTCGCTCGTCCCGAATTTTTCGGGCGACCGGACGGTCACTCTCAGGATCAAGGTCGTGTCCCGCGGCCTGGACGACCTCCTGACGTTCCTCAACAACCTCAACGCCCGGAAATTCAAGTACCGGTTCGAGAACGAATCCCGGGAGGACGAGGGCCAGCTTGTCTCGGAGATTTCCCTGACCTATGAGCGCGATATTTAGCGGACTCCGCGACCAGGAAAAGAGGACGCTCATGCGTCTGACCGCGGCGGTCCTCTTTGCCCTGGCCCTGGGACTCGTCCTGACCATGCGGCAGAGGTCGAGCTATTTCGAGGCCCGCGACTCGCTGGCCGCGCTCCATAACAGATACCGGAAAGTCCAAATAGCCCGGACGGATGCGAAAGCCGAGTGGGTTCGCTGGCAGGAGGCCATCCGGGACATGGATTCCTTCAAAGGCACGTTTTTTTACGACGAAAAAACCGTCTTCCGGACGCTCCGGATGGACCTCCAGCAGATCTTCAGCCAGGCGGAAATGAACGTCCCCCTCATCAGCTACCACTATTCCGACCTGGAAAAGGTCCCGATCAAGAAAATCGCCGTCACGTTCAGTTACTCTGGAACGTACGACGGCCTCAAGAGGTTCTTAGGCATCGTGGAGAAGTTCAAAAAATTCCTGGCCGTCGAGAAGATCGACTTTGAGAAAGCGAACGCCGAAAGCGGCCTCCTCAGTCTCAAGATGACACTGGCGGGGTACTATGAGATCTGACAGCCCGCTCCGGCGGCTCCTCCTCGTCCTTATGGCCTTCTCTCTGGCCTCCGCCCTTCCCGCGGCCCAAAAGGACAAGACCCGAACCCCCTCGGTCAAGGAAAGCAAGCCCCTCATCCGCAAGGACCTTCTGACCTTCGGCCAGGGAGAGATCGTCCCCCTGCGCCGCGACATTTTCCGCCCCCTGGCTTCCACCCAGCCGGCTTCGCCCCAAGGCCCGTCGGTCAAGGCCCCGGCCCAGAAAGGGCGGGCCCCGGCCGATGAGCCGCCCGCTTTCGCCCTGAACCTCGTCTATATCGGCTCGGTCCGGGCCGCCGGAAAGATCGTGGCCCTGGTCCTGAAAGACGGCCAGACGATCTCCGTTGCCGAGGGCGACGAGATCATTCCCGGATACAAGGTCCTTCGCGTCACTGCCGACGAGATCGAGGTCGGGGGACCGAACTCGGAACGGAAGACGTTTGCCCGACAAGGAGACCGGCCATGAAAAAAATCGCCCTCATGCTGGCCCTGGCGGTGACGCTCGGGGGCTGTGCGACCCTCACCCACAGCTACCGGTTGGGCGTGTCCGCCGAGCTGAACAAGCAGTATGACATGGCCATTAAATACTATGAGCAGGCCGCCGCCGAAAACCCGAAGGAATCGGTTTACCGGCTCGCCTTGTTCCGGGCGAAAGCCGCCGCCAGCTTGGTTCATCTCGAGAACGCCCGGGCGCTCGCGGCCGAGGGGAAGAAAAAGGACGCCAAAAAGGAATACGGCATCGCCCTTTTCTACGACCCTCTCAACCGGTCGATCGCCGAGGAGATGAAGACCCTGGAGGCCCCTCCTTCAAAGCCGGAGAAGCCCTCCCCGAAGGTCGCCGAGGCTCCGGTCAAGCTCAAGCCCACCGTCGAAAAGCTGAGCATCAGCTTCCGGACCCCGGTCTCCCTGAGGTCGATCTTCGAGACCCTGGCGCGGATCGCCGGCGTGACGTTCATCTACGACGAGACGTTCCGCGACATGAGCCTGGCCGTGGACCTGACGGGCAAGGATATCGATCAGGCCATCAATTATCTCTGCATCGCCAGCAAGAACTTCTCCAGGATCGTGGATGAGAAGACGGTCATCATCGCCCCGGACAACATCCAGATGAGGCAGAAATACGAGCTCCTCGTCATCAGGACCTTTTACCTGTCCAATATCAACGCCCAGGACGTCCAGGCCCCGCTCGTCCAGATGGTCAAGACGCAGTACAAGATCCCGACCCTCGGGGTGGACAAGAACCTGAACTCGATCACGATCCGCGATACGCCCCAGGTCGTGGCCCTGGCCGAGAGGCTGCTCCGGGCGTGGGACAAGCCCCAGGGAGAGGTCGTCGTCGACGTCGAGATCATGGAAGTCGACCGGAGCATACTCCGGAAGCTCGGGATCGACTTCAGCAACACAGTCCTGTCCGTCCAGCTCAACCCGGCCGGCGGGCAGGGAAGCGCGACGGGCTGGCTCCGGCTGAACGCCCTCAGCCTCAAGAACCTGGCCAGCTACGAGCTCTCGACCCCCCAGGCGGTCGTCCAATTCCTCGAAGGGGACGCCAACACGAAGATCATCGCCCAGCCCCGGATCCGCGGCCTGAGCGGCGAGGACATGAAATACCTGGTCGGGCAGAAGGTCCCCATTCCTCAGGGGTCATTCACGCCGATCCTGGCCGGCGGGACCAACACCCAGCCGATCGTCAGCTACACCCAGCAGGATGTCGGGATCGACCTCAAGATGAAACCGCGGATCCACCTGGAAAAGGAAGTGACCCTCGACGTCGAGATCAAGGTCTCCTCCCTCGCCGGAGCGAGTACCGTCGCGAACATCCCGATCATCAACACCCGTGAGATCAAGAACACGATCCGCCTCAAGGACGGCGAGACCAACCTCCTCGCCGGCCTGCTCCGGGACGAGGAGCGGAAATCCATCTCCGGGATCACCTTCCTGAAGGACATCCCGATCCTCGGCAACCTGTTCTCCAGCACGGAGACGGTGATCGACCAGACCGATGTCATCCTGACCATCACGCCGCATATCATCCGGACCCTGCCGCTTACGGACGCGGATGCCCGGCCGCTCTGGGTGGACCCCAACGGCATCTCCGACGTGTCAGCGGCCGGCCAGAGGGCGGGGGAAGAGGAGATGTCGAATCCGGCCGGGGTCGCCGAGAACCAGCCTCCCGAACCCGGCGAGGACGCGGGCGCCAACGCCATCTATCTCTCGCCGGCCAGCTTCGAGGTCCCCAAGGACAGGGAATTCCGGGTCAACGTCGAGCTCTCGACCGAAAAGGAACTCGGCAACATGTCCCTCAATATCGGCTTCAATCCCCAGGCTCTCAAGCTCAAGGACGTCATCGAAGGCGGGGTCGCCAAGCAGATGGGAGAGAAGGCCCAGTTCCTGAACATCAAGAACTCTTCCGGGTGCACTCTCGGCTTTTCCGGTCCGAATCTGGGCCACGGCTTCAAGGGCCAGGGCATCCTGGCGGTCCTGGTCTTCACGTCCGTGAACCCCGGCGAGACGGCGGTCTCCATCGCCAGCTATTCGGCCGTCGGCGTCAACGGACAGACGGTCGTCCTGGGGACAGGCGATGCACGGATTCTCATTCGGTAGGGGACCGTGCGGAAAAAGGGTCGTCGGCCTTCATGATCATCATCCTCTCCGGGCCCGTGCGCGGCGGGAAGACGACGCTCATCCAGAAGTCCCTCTCCCGGTGGGCCTCGCGCGGGCTCGGGTTCGGGGGCTTCCTGAGCATCGCCGCCCCGGACGGCTCCGGGGCCGTGGAGTACGATCTCCTGGACCTCAAGGACGGCCGCCGTCTTCCTCTCCTCCGCCGGACCGGGGAGCCCGAATGGGAGCGGATCGGCCCATTCTCTTTCGTGCCCCGGACCCTGGAAGTCGCCCGCTCGCTCATTCGGACGGCCGAGCCCACCGAAGTCCTCATCGTGGACGAGGTCGGGCCTTTGGAGCTCGCCGGGGGCGGCTTCTGGCCGGCCCTCCGCGAGGTTGTCTTCAAGCCCGGGATGAGAACGCTGCTCGTGGCCAGGGAGGAGATCCTGGAAGACCTCTCGAGGCTCCTCGGGGCCCCGATGCCCCTGATCATCGACGTCTGCGACCCCAACGCCCAGCGTCTTCTCGACCAGAGCCTGCTCGGGCCGGCCAAAGCCCATGATCATCAAAACTAAGTTCTTCGCCTATTTCCGGGACGTTTTCGACGGCCGGGAGAGGGACGTGGACATCGGCGACGGCCGAACCGTCCGTGACGCCCTCGACGTCCTCTGCGACTCGCCCGGCCGCCGCGCGGAGATCTTCGCCGGGACCGCCGATCTCAAGCCCCACCTCGTCATCATGGTCAACGGCATGCATATCCAATCCCTGCAGGGGCTCGAGACCGAGCTCAAGCCCGGCGACACCCTCGCCGTCTTCCCCTTCCTCGGCGGCGGATGAAAAAAGATGGACTGTCCGCCCGGGTCGGGACGGCCCTTCTTTTCTCTTGAAAAGGACCGAAGGGGAATGGCCGGAACGTCATAGAGCGGTTTAGCATTTCCGGAGCGTTTTACTAGATCAGCGGACGAAGGGGGGATGTCCCGGAGAAAACATTGAGCGCGACGCGGGCACGGTTGGAAAGGAGAGACAGTCCCTGGGAAAAAATACTCAGAGATTCGTTTCAGATATTTACCAGAAGTGCGGCTCCGAGCCGCTCCGCCACACTTCTGCTGGTCGCTCTTCGGAATCCGCTCCCTGCCGGAGGGACTCCCTCTGAGTCCGCAACCTCAGGAAGAAACGATGAAAGAATGGCGCGAGAAAGAATCTCAGCTTTCTTGCCTCCTCGTAGGGCTTCTGTTATCTTAGGCGCATGTCCGGCTTCCCGATCCCCGGATTCCACGGCCGGGTCCTCGAAATCGACCTGACCACGGGGGCCATTCTGCGGAAACCGCTGGATCCTCAGCTCGCCCTTGACTATCTGGGGGGCCGCGGCCTGGGGGCCCGGATCCTCTACGATACCATCGACCCGGCGTGCGATCCTCTCGGCCCCGAGAATGCCTTCGTCATCGCCACATCACCCCTGATCGGGACCAACGCCCCGACGGCCGGGCGCGGTCACATGGTCTTCAAGTCCCCGCTCACCGGCGTCATCGGAACATCGAATTCCGGCGGCACGTGGGGGGCCGCCTTCAAGGCCACGGGGTTTGACGTCCTCGTCGTCAAGGGTGCGGCGTCGGAACCCGTCATGGTCGACATCGCCCCGGACCGGGTTGAGATCCTTCCCGCGAGCCACGTCTGGGGAATGTCGACCCACGAGACGAACGACGTCCTGGCCGCGGCTTCGGAACCAGGGAGCCCCGTCCGCGTCCTTTGCATCGGTCCGGCGGGCGAGAACCTCGTCCGGCTGGCCGTCGTCGCCAACGACCGGAACCGCGTTTACGGCCGCTGCGGCCCCGGCGCCGTCTGGGGCAGCAAGAAGCTCAAGGCCGTCCGCGTCCGCGGCAAGGAAAGGATCGCCGTCGCCGACAAGGAGAAATTCCAGACGGGGCTCGATCAGGCCCTGTACCTGATGCGCCAGGTGCCAGCCACCAAGCGCCTCCTCCGCGAGCTCGGCACCGCGGGCCTCGTCGAGCTCATCAACCTCATCAGCATGCTTCCCCACAGGAACTTCCGGGACTGCCTCCACCGCGAAGAGGACGTCGAGCGGATCTCCGGCGAGACCCTGACCAAAACGCTTCTGGAAAAGGCCGGCTCGTGCTACCTCTGCCCGATCGGCTGCCAGCGCCACACGAAGGTCGCCGGCCGGGACGGGGGCGAGGAGACCGGAGAGGGTCCCGAATACGAAACCATGGTCCTCATGGGTCCGGCCTGCGACATCTACGACATGGCCGCCGTCACCCGCGCCAACTACCGCTGCAATGAGCTGGGCATCGACACCATCAGCTACGGCGGCACGGTCGCCTGCGCCATGGAGCTGGCCGAACTCGGCCTCTTGACGAAGGACGAAACGGGCGGACTCGACCTCTCCTTCGGGAATGGCGCGGCCCTGGAGGCGCTCGTCCCGCTCATGGCCCTCCGGCGAGGGATCGGGGACAGGCTGGCGGAGGGTTCCTACCGCCTGGCGGCCTCGGTCGGTCGGCCGGATCTGTCCATGACCGTGAAAAAACTCGAGATCCCAGGGTACGACCCGCGCGCTTCCTTCACCCAGGCTCTCGGCTACATGACTTCGCCGACCGGCGCCTGCCACCTCCGCGGAGGATACGCGGTCTCGCTGGCGTTTTTCGGCGGGACGAAAGAGATCCCTCGGTTCAGCCTCCTCCAGTCGCCGATCGCCATCCGCAACATGCAGAACACCGGCATCCTCCAGGACAGCCTGGGCGTCTGCCGCTTCACCGGCTACGCCTTTTCTTCGGACCCGTGGGCCCGGATGGTCAGCGGCGTCACCGGGCGCGATTTCTCGGTGGCGAAGCTGGAAGAGATCGGCAACCGGATTGCGACGCTCGAGCGGCTCTTTAACATTGAAGCCGGCGCCACGGCCGGCGACGACTCCCTCCCGCCGCGCTTCGCCGACCTTCCGGTCATCGCCGAGGGCAGGGAGCGGCGGGTGTCGCGACAGGACCAGGACCGGATGAAGCAGGACTATTACCGGGTCCGGGGCTGGGACGGCGGGGGAAGGCCGACGGCCGAGTTCCTCCGGGTTCTCCGCATCGAAGCGAGGAAAAAATGAGCGCCCCAAAATGGAAGGCGAGCGAGGAACTCCTGCGCCTGTTCCAGGGCGTGGGAAGGGCGTCCCTCCTCTACGACATTCAGGACAGCCACAGCGGGAACATGGCCGTCCGCTGGACCGACGAGAGGGGCGAGGAGCAAATCGTCATTACGGCCACAGGGTCCCAAAAGGGCGACCTCGAGCCAAGCCAGATCTGCTTCCTCTCGCCGACGGAAACCGATTTCGGCTATTACAAGGCCTCGTCGGAAACGGATATCCACGCCCGGATCCTGGCCCTGCCCGGCGTCCGGGCCTCGATGCACGCCCACGTCAAAGAGCTGATCATCGCCACGCTCGACGACGCCCCCAAGCCCGCCCGTCCGCCGGATTTCGAGCCCGTGGACCCCCTGGCCTATAACTCTCTCGGCCCGGCCATCCCCGTGGATTGGTTCGCCGTGCCCAGCGGTTCGCCGGAGATGACGAAGACCATTCCGGAGCGCCTGGCCGGACATCCGCTGACCATCATTTTCGGCCACGGAGCGATGGCCAAGGGGAGGACCCTCAAGGAGGCCTTCTTCAGGCTCTGCGTCGCCAACGAGGCCGGGGCCGTCGTCCGGCTCCTGTGGCGGCTCGGCGTCGATATCGAGGCGCTGAGGAGCCGGATCCGGGCTAACCCGGCCGGCGCGTTCGCCTACTCCCCGCCGGCCTTCGAAGCCGGCGAGGACGCTCGCCTGGATTTTCCCGACGAAGAGGAGATCCTCGCGGAGTTCCGAAAAGCCGGGAACAGGATCTTCGAATCCCGACTCTCGCCGTTCCACACGGGCTCGATGTCGGTCCGTGGCGTGGACGCGATGCTCTACGCGCCCAAGGCGTCCATGCCCCGGGACATCGGCGGGCCCCTGGTCAGCGTCCCCCTGAAGATCGACCCCGCGGACCATCGGGAGGTCCGGCTCCACAAGGAGATCTACGCGGCCAGCGATTTCCAGACCGTCATGCACTGCTACGTCCCGGAGGCCGAGGCCTCGGCCCATTTCGTCTATCCCGGCGAGACCGGGCCCTCGGACCGGATCATCCCGGTCGACGCGGAAGGCTCGTTCCTCTACCTCGTCATTCCCGTCGCGCCGCCGGACATTCCGGCGACCAAGCTCATCCGCCTGCTCCATGATTACAAGATGGTCGTCGTCCGGGGCGGAGGAGTCTGGGCCGCGGGCGGTCAGTCCCTTTCCGAGGTCCTCCACCACCCCTCATCGCTCCGTGAGATCTGCCTCTATCGAATCGGCGCCTACGAGCGGGGCCTGGACCTGCGCAAGATGGAGCCCAAAAAGGCCGGCCGATGGTGACCCCGGACCTCGCCGCCAGGTTCGTCGCCGGGGCCGAGGCCGCCGGAGCGGAGGTCTTCACAGCGCGCGATGTCGGCGAAGCTCTCGCCGTCGCCGCCCGTCTTTTCGAGCGGGAGAAGGTCCGGACGGTCCTGGCCTGCCCATCGCTCCGGAAAGCCGCGGAAGACGCCGGCCTCCGCGTCGGGATTCCCGACGGGACGGCCGGCATCGCCGCGGCCCAGGCCGGGGTCGTCCTCGCGGATTTCGGCGCGGCCGAAACGGGGACCCTCGTCCGGCTGGATTCCGAGGACGAGGAAAAGCTCCTCTGGACGCTGCCGTCCCTCTGCGTCTGCCTCCTCGAGCGCCGCGCGATCGTCCCCGACCTCCTGTCCCTGGCCGGCGTCATCTCGGACCACCTCGGCCGGACGGGCCGCCCCGGCCCCCAGGTCTCTTTCATCACGGGCCCGAGCCGGACGGCCGACATCGAAGGCCAGCTCGCGATCGGCGTCCAAGGACCGGCCCGGCTCGTTATCGGCCTGATCGAGGGAGGCCGCGGCTGAGCCCATGAAGATGAAAACCCTCGACCCCCGTCTCAAGGCGACGCTCCAGGCCTTCTACGAGAGCTGGTCCGCCAAGCGCGAAAGCTCGTTCCAAGGCCTGGATTTCGAAGCCCTCCGCGAAACGCTGGCGGAGATCAAGGACGAGGCCATCGCCAACCAGGACAACTTGCTCGCCCGATTCGAGGAGCAGGCCGTCCGGCACGGCAGCCGCGTCCTCCGGGCCAAGGACGGAGACGAGGCCAACCGCCTTATCCTCGAGATCCTGGAGCGGCACGGCGCGAAAAAGATCGTCAAGAGCAAGTCCATGGTCAGCGAGGAGACCCGCCTCAACGACTATCTCAGCCGCCACGGCGTCGAACCGCGGGAGACCGACCTCGGCGAGTGGATCATCCAGCTCGCCGGGGACGCGCCGACCCACATGGTCATGCCGGCCATCCATCTGACGCGCCAGGGCGTCGCCCGGATCTTTTCGAAACACCTGGGCCGCGAGATTTCGGGAGACATCCCGGCCCTGGTCCGGGTGGCGCGGGAAGAGCTGAGGCGGGAGATCCTCGGATCTCCGGTCGGGCTGACGGGCGCCAACGCCCTCGTCGCCGAGAACGGCTCGATCATGGTCGTCACCAACGAGGGCAACGGGCGGCTCGTCGCGACGGCCCCGCCCGTCCACATCGTCCTCGCGAGCACGGAAAAAGTGGTGGCGGCCACGGCCGACGCCCTGCTCCTCCTCAAGATCCTGACGAAAAGCGCCACGGGCCAGCCCATCTCGAGCTATGTCTCCTTCATCGCCGGGCCGCACCGGTCGGAGCAGGACATTATCCTTCTCGACAATCACCGGAGCGAGCTCCGGGCCGACCCCAAGTTCCGGGACGTCCTCCGGTGCATCAAGTGTTCGGCCTGCCTCAACGTCTGCCCGGTCTACCAGGTCATCGGCGGCGAAGAATTCTCGCACGTCTATATGGGCGGCATCGGGAGCCTTCTCACGGCCTGGATCCACGGCCTCGAAAAATCCAAGGACCTGGCGGAGCTGTGCATGGGGTGTCACCGGTGCGACACGGTCTGTTCGACCAAGATCCCCATCGCCGACCTGGTCGTGGCCCTGAAAGAACGGTTGGCCCGGGAGACCGGAAGGAAATTCTGGAAGAGAATCGCGCTGGACGGGGTCATGGGGCATCCCGCCCTCAACCGGGGAGCGTTCCTCGCGGCGCGGGCGGTCCGGCCGATCGTCCAAAGGAAAGGATATGCCCGAGCCCTGCCGTCGCGGCTGGCCCGCTACGACCGGTTCCGGGCTCTCCCGGCGCCGGCCCCCCGGCCCCTCTCGGCCCTTTTCAGGAAAGAGAAGAGGGCCCTGCGGAAGAAGATGCCGGCTCCGAAGGGGCGGGTGACGCTTTTCCCGGGATGCCTCGTCCAGCACGTCTACCCGGAAGTCGGGCTGGCGGCGGCCCGGGTCCTCGCCCGGCTCGGTTATGACGTCGTCCTCGGGCCCACGACCTGCTGCGGGTTCCCGCCCTGGAACTGCGGCCACGCCGCTTCGGCCCGGCGGGCTTTCGGCAGCGTCCTAAAGAGGCTCAAGGGCGAGGGGCCTGTGATCACTCTTTGTCCGACCTGCACGACCATGCTGGCCCAGGCCGGACCCGATCTCATCCTGAGACATCGGGGAAAGAAATCGCGGTGCCCGGCGGACGGCGACGGGAACGATTTTCAAGATATCAGGGAATTGGCCGGCCGGGTCGTGACTTTCAGTCAGTTCCTGGCCCGGCGTGAAAAAGAGGCCCTCCGGCGGCTTTTTCCCGAAGGCCGCACCGGAAAGCGGGCGACCTACCACGATTCCTGCCACCACAAGCACGTCCTCAAGGCGTCGGAGGATTCCCGGGCCCTGGTCCGGATGGCCCTGGGGACCGAGCTCGTGGAGATGGCCGGCCCCGCGGCCTGCTGCGGTTTCGCCGGGGCCTACTCCGTCGACCACCCCGAAGTCGCCGAGGCGCTCCTCGCGGACAAGCTGGCCGCCCTGACGGCCTCGGGCGCCGCCATCGTCGCCCTGGACTGCCCCGGCTGCCTCCTTCAGATCCGCGGCGGCTGCGCCCGGAGCGGCCTGGCCGCGGAGGTCAGGCATACGGCCGAGATCCTGGCCGCCGCCCTCGAGAACGACTAGGGAAGCGCGCCGGGCGCCGACGGCCGGATCGAAACCGCCCCCCCTTTCGGGGTGAATTCTCACCCCGTGAAATCACCCCCAAAGGGCATTGTCCGGTCCCGTGGCTCCTGTAATCTGGTGGAGAATCCGGTGGACATTTGATAATCCGATGAACCGCAATATCCTGGAAAGCTCGGGTCCCCCGACGGAGCTCAGCGCGAACGATTATCCGGGTCCACCTCCGGGCCTGACCGTCAGGCTCGGGCCGAGAAAGCTCCGGACGAAGATCTTCCTCTTGGCTTCCTCCCTGACGTTGGGCCTTTCGGCCTTCTATCTCCTCTATTTTCCCGCCCGCCTGGAGCATCATCTCTCCCGTGATATCGCGGACATCATCAGCAACACCACCTCGGCCGCCTCGCTGGGACTGTCCACGGAACTCCAGGCGGGAGACAAGGCCGCCATGGAGAGGGTCCTCAGGGCGAGCTGCGAGCGCCCCGGCGGGATCGAATATGCCGTCCTCGAAGACGACTCCGGACTGGTCCTGGCGTCCTCCAACCGGGACATCGCGGAACGGGATGTGTATCGCGAAATCGACCCCATCCAGCCGCCTCCCGGCCGGCGGACCGTCTACAGAACGAAGACCCCCGTCATGGCCGACGACCGGGTCCTGGGAAATCTCTTCCTCGGGTTCGCCTTCAAGGGCCTCATCGCGGAAACGACAAGGGAAAAGGGTGCCATCACGCTCGTCTGCCTGGCCATCATCTTCATCGGCGGGCTCTTTGTCTTCCTTTTCAGCGGCCTGATCACGCGCCCCGTGGTCCTGGTGACGCGGACGGCCGAGAAGATCGCGAAGGGCGACCTCAAGCAGCGGGCCAAGGTCTATTCCCGTGACGAGATGGGACTCCTGGCCCGGACTTTCAACACCATGGTTGACGGGCTGGAAAAGACCCTCCGGGAGATGGGGGGGATCAACAAGTCGCTCGAGGACATGATGCGCGCCAAGTCCCTGGAGATCGAAAAGGAGATCGCCGAGCGCCGCCGCGTGGAGAAGGAGCTCCGGTTGGCCAAGGACGAGCTCGAGCACCGGGTCGAAAAGCGGACCGAGGAACTGTCCAAGGTCAACGAGGAGCTCAGCGGGCGGGTCATCGAGACGCGCCGGGCGGAAGACCAGCTCCAGAGCACCCTCGAGCGGCTGGAGAAAGCCCTGGAGGGCACCGTCCGGGCCATGTCCCTGACCATCGAGATGCGGGACCTCTACACGGCCGGCCACCAGCGCCGCGTGTCCAGCCTGGCCGTCGCCATCGCCGAGGAGCTCCACCTCCCCTCGGAGAAGATCGAGGGGCTCCGCCTGGCCGGGATCATCCACGACATCGGCAAGATCGCCATGCCCGCCGAGATCCTGACCAAGCCGACACGGCTGACCAAGACCGAGTTCCAGCTGATCAAGGACCACCCGAGGATCGGCTACGACATCCTGAAGAACATCCAGTTCCCCTGGCCCGTGGCCCACATCATCCTCCAGCACCACGAGCGGATGGACGGCACCGGCTACCCCGACGGGCTGCTCGGGGACGCCATCCTCCTCGAGGCGAGGATCCTGGCGGTGGCCGACGTCGTCGAGGCCCTGTCCTCCCACCGTCCCTACCGCCCAGCCCTCGGCATCGAAAAAGCCCTGGAAGAGATCCGCCGGGGCCGGGGGATCCGCTACGACATGCGGGTCGTCGATGCCTGCATGAAGCTCTTCAGGGACCGCCGCTACAGCTTCAAGAAGGAAAACACCGAGGCCATCTTCCAGTGAGGCCGCCCGCCCTCCCGGTTCGTTGACTTGACCGGGTGATTCCGCTAAAATCTCCTTCACTCTGCCGGCGTAGCTCAGTTGGTCAGAGCATGCGGCTCATATCCGCAGTGTCGGGGGTTCAAATCCCTCCGCCGGCATTTTTCATGATCTCATGTCTAAGACGAAAAAGGGCCGTGTTTTCCAGGCCTTCAAGGCCGCCGTCCTCAGGCACGGCATGATCGCCCCGGGCGACCGGGTCCTGGCCGCCTGCTCCGGAGGGCCCGACTCCGTGGCCCTGACGAGCCTCCTGCTCAAGCTCCGCGAAGAGATGCCGCTCGAGGTCTTCGTCGCCCATTTCAACCACCGGATCCGCCCCGAAGCCAAGGACGACGAAGCGTTCGTCCGGGAATTGACGAGGCGCTGGGCCCTCCCCCTCATCACCGGTTCGAAGGACGTCCGGCGTGAAGCGCGGCGAAGGAAGATCAACCTCGAGGAAGCGGCCCGCCTCCTCCGCTACGAATTCCTGCGCCGGGCCGCCCGGACGTCGGGCGTGACCAAGATCGCCACGGGCCACACCATGAGCGACCAGGCCGAGACGTTCCTCATGCGGCTTTTCCGGGGGACGGGCCTGCCGGGCCTGGCCGGCATCGAGCCCGTTTCCGGCCCCGCCGCCTGCCCGGTCATCCGGCCGCTCCTCGGGATCCGGCGAGAGGAGCTCGAAGCCTACCTCCGCGACGAGGGGCTGGGCTTTAGGACCGACGATTCCAACCTCGATCGGAGGTTCCTCCGGAACCGGATCCGCCTCGGGCTCCTCCCGGAGCTCGAGAGGGACTACGGGCCCCGGATCGTCGAGCACCTGGCGTCGCTCACTTCCCTCGTCCGGGAAGAGGACGCGCTCCTCGCGGGGTTCGTCCGTGCCCTGACCGAAGAGTTCATCGCCCGGAGCAGGGGACAGGCCGCGCTCGATGTCCGGACGCTCTCGCTCCTGCCGCCGGCCCTGGCCCGGCGGATCCTCAGGGAGTTCATCCGCGAGCTCAAAGGAGACCTGCGGGCCGTCTCCTTCGAGGATATCGAATCCGTCCTTAGCCTCCGGGACGGGAAGGAGAAGACGGTCAAAAAGGGCCTCGTCCTCCGACGCGAAAAAGGCCGGCTCTTCCGGCTCCGCCGGACAGCCGCCGCCCGAGGCTTCGAGACGCGCTGGGACGGTGGGCAGGAGATCAAGGCTGCGGGGGCGACGTTCCGCGGGCGCAGGATGGAGAAAGGCGAGATCCCGTCCCTCAAGGCAGACGATCGCCGTCGAGCCGTCGTCGACCTGGCCAAACTCCGCTTCCCGCTCGTCGTCCGCAATCGACGGCCGGGCGATCTCTATCGGCCGCTCGGCGCACCCGGCCGGAAAAAACTTAAGGAGATCCTGAGGGCCAAAGGTGTCGCCCGTGATGACCGGGACCGGCTCCCCGTTTTCCTGTCCCGAGGCGAGATCGTCTGGGTCCCCGGGCTCCCGGTCGCCGAGGGATTCAAGGTGAGGGCCGGGACCAGACGCGTTTTTTCGATCGAAAGGACGGGAGCCGGCCGCCGGGCTCAGCGGCGGTAGAGGCGAAGGTAGGCGCTGACGATCCTCTCGCCCCAGAGCGCCGAAATAAAGGCCGCCGGGGCCAGGAACGTCCCGAAGGGCAGGGCGAACTGGAGGTCCTTTTTCCGGCGGACGATGAAGAAGACCCCGACGAGCGCGCCGACGAACGAGCCGAGGATCAGAGTCAGGAGTGTTCGCGCCAGCCCCAGGTAGGCTCCGATCATCAGCAGCATGGTCACGTCCCCCATCCCCAGCCCCTCCTTTTTCCGGATGAGGCGGTAGGCGCCGTAGACGAGGAGCAGGAAGCCTGCTCCGGAGACGGCGCCGACGAGGGCGCCGCGGAATGTCAAGTCGTTTCGAAAAAACGAGTAGACGAGAGCGAGGACGAGGCCCGGCAGCGTGATCGCGTCCGGCAGGACCTGGTGGGAATAATCAATGAAGCCGAGGGCGATGAGAGCGCTCGTGAACAGGCAACCGGCGAAAAACTCCAGGCCCAGGGCCCGGCCCGACTGGTCGAAGACAAGGAGGAATCCCAAGGCCGTGAGCGCCTCGACCAGGGGGTAGACGGGCGAGATCGCGCGGCCGCAGCTCCGGCACTTCCCGCCGAGCCAAAGGTAGGAAAGAACGGGGACGTTGTCGTAGGGCTTGATCCTCGCCCCGCAGCCGGGACAGGTGGAGGGCGGCCGGACGAGGCTCATCTCCCGCGGGAGGCGATAGATAACGACGTTGAGGAAGCTCCCCCAGACGAGTCCGGCGATGGCGACGAAGATGAAGATCAGCGCTTCCATGGGATGGTGGCCGCTTTCACGTCGCCGGATTTCGGGTCATAAACATAGTCCTGCCCGTCCAGGTCCTTGGGGAGCTTCCCAAGCAGTCGGCTTCGAACGAGGTCCTCGAGCTCAGCAGGGAACCGGCCGTAGCGCTCCCGGAATTTCCCCACGGCCTCCTTGAGCCGGCCCGTGTCCATGGCGCTCTTCACCTGGTAAAGGTGGTTCGAGGCGATCTTTTTCGTCCGCTCGTCCGGCGCCGTGTTATAGATCTCGAGCCAGGTCTGCCAGGACGTCTCGTTGTCCCCCTTCTTGTAGAGAGCATTGGCGTAGAGCCTCTTCGTGAAATCCGGGGCCCCCGGCAGGTCCATGCATTTCTTGAAATACTGCATCGCCAGGTCGTAGTTCTTGAGGTTCATCATGGCGATGTGCCCCGCCTCGAAGGGGAAGAGCCACTGGCCGGGGTTCTTGGCGGCCCCGTTGTCCAGGATCTTGAAGGCCAGGCCCGTGTCCCCGGCCTCGGCCGAGGCGATCAGGGCCCCGGTCTCGTAGGGGTCCGTGTAGGTCGGGTCGAGATCGCTGATGATGGCGAAGATATGGTCCAGATAGTTGAAGCGGTCGTCGATCGTCGGCGTGCTGTAGTACTGGATCGCCCAGAGGTAGATGGCGTCGGCGGCCAGGGCCGAATAGCCGAACGTGGCGTAGCGGAGGAATTTGCCCGAGGGAATATAAATGATGGACGAGCCCGGCACCCTTTTCCGGACGATCGTGTCGGTTTTGACCTTGAGAGCCATGAACGAGGCGCACGTCGCCAGGAGGAAGATGACGAGGAGGAAGGCCGCCGAACCCTTGGCCGGTGAAGTGTTCCTGATCATGTCCGCCCCTCGGGCGTCCGCGCCCGCTCAGATGAAGTCCCGTCGCCTGAACACCAGGATCGTGAGGCCCAGGATGAACGCCGTGTAGAAGATGCCGTAGAGAAAAGAATAAAGATAGATGCCGGCCGGGATGGGCAGGCCGTGGACGACCTCCGTCTTGAAGTTGAAGTTCTCCAGGTCGGGGAGGAACAAGTAAAAGAACTGGGCCGCCGACCGCCCGGCGCCCGCTCTCATCTTCTTGATGAGCAGCTCGAGGCCCCAAGAGAGATGGCCGATGAGGGTGAAGGCCAGGGAGAAGATCGAGCTGAGGATGGGCGTCGAGAACGAGGAAAAGAAGATGGCGACCGCGGTGATGAGGACGAGTTCGAGGAAGATGTAGGCGATGGCGACGAGCATCGTCCATTCGACCTTGAAGGTGTGGAAATAGAGCAGGACGAGGAAGATGAGAGACATGAGAACGGTCATGACGAAAAGCGTCAGGACCAGGCCTAGGAACTTCCCGAGGATGAACTGGGCCCGGTGGAGGGGTTTGGAGAGGAGAGTGAAGATCGTCTTCTTGTCGATCTCCTTGTAGACGAGGCTCGTCCCGATCAGGACGGCCATGAGGACGCCGAAGATCGAGATCGAGGCCAGGCCGACGTCCTTGATGATCTTGACCCGGTCGCCGACGGTCAGAATGGCCAGGACCCGGGAGGTGATGATGGCGACCGCGGCGAAAAAGAAAAGAAGATAGAGGATGCGGTCCCTCTTGGCCTCCTTGAAAGTGATCCCGGCGATGGCTGTGATCTTCATGTCCCGGTCACCGTTTCGACGAAGATGTCCTCCAGGGTCTCGGTCCTCGGGCTGAGGGAGATGACCTTGCCTTTCCTCTCCCGGACGAGGGCCAGGATGTCGTCCACCCGGTTCTCCTCGAGGATCTTGAGGAGGACCCTGCCGCCCTGGGCCGAGACGCTCTCGCCCAGGCCGCGGAAGGCCTCCGGGGGGAGGCCCGATACCGTCATCTCGGTGAAGAGGACCTTCTCGGAAACGAGGTCCTGGAGGGCGCCCTGTTTCACGACGCGGCCGCCGACGATGATGGCCACGTGGTCGCAGATCATTTCGATATCCTGGAGGATGTGGGAGGTGAAGAAGACGGTCTTGCCCTCCTGCTTGAAGCGGACGATGATGTCCCGGATCTCCTTGCGGCCCAGGGGGTCCAGGCCGCCGAGCGGCTCGTCCAGGATGACGAGCTTGGGGTCGTTGATGAGAGCCTGGGCCAGGCCGATCCGCTGGAGCATGCCCCGGGAGAACTTCCGGAGCTGGAGCCCGGCCGCCCGCTCGAGGCCGACGAGCTTGAGGAGCCGCCCGGTCCGCTCGCCCGTCTCCTTCCGCCCGAGGCCGAAGAGGTCGCCGTAGAAGGTGAGGAACTCGCGGGCCGTGAGATAATCGTAGAAATATGGGTTCTCGGGCAGGAAGCCCAGGGCCTGCCGGGCCCGGGCCGTGCCGTGCGGCTGCCCGAAGATCTCGATCGTCCCGGCGTCCGGATAGATCAGCCCCAGGACGCACTTGATCGTCGTCGTCTTACCTGCGCCGTTCGGGCCCAGGTAGCCGAAGATCTCGCCCTCTTTGACCGACAGCGAGATGCCCTTGAGGATCTCTTTCATCTTGGGGATGAAGCCGAGACGGAATGATTTTTTGAGGTTCTCGATCCGGATCGCGTCGGTCATGGGCTGTCTCAGATCATTCTAACGAAAGTCCGGCTAAAGTCAACCGGACCCGGGCCGGGCCCGCTCGGCCCTCCGGCAGGGAGCGGATTCTGAGGAGCGACCAACAGAAGTGCGGCGGAGCGGCCTCGGAGCCGCACTTTTGGGAAACATCCGAATCGAGTTTCGGACCTTTCTTCCGGACAGCTCCGGGAACGGCCCCTTCGTATTTTTCTTTGATAGCGCTCCGCCCCCGGGGCGGTTTTACTTGAGGTTGCGTTCGAAGAGCCTGAAGATCCGCTTGTACTCGTCGGTCCAGGCCGAGGCCGTTCTGAAGGAATGGTCCTCGACCGGGTAGAAGGCCACGTCCCAGTTTTCCTTGCCGAGCTCGATGAGCCGCTGGGCGAGCCGGACCGTGTCCTGGAAGTGGACGTTCGTGTCGACCATCCCGTGGCAGATGAGGAGGGCGCCTTTGAAACCCTCGGCGAAATAGATCGGCGAGCTCTGCTGATAGGCCTCTGTATCTTTCTGGGGCAGGTTCAGAATATCGACCGTGTAAGCCGCGTGATAATGGGCCCAGTCCGTCACGGGCCTGAGCGCCGCCCCGGCCTTGATCACGTCGCCCGCCTTGAAGAGGGCCATGAGCGTCAGAAAGCCGCCGTAGCTCCCGCCGTAACAGCCGATGCGAGCCGGGTCTATGGGTAGCTTCTCGGCCATGAACTTCGCCGCGTCCACGATGTCGTCCAGGTCCTTGCCGCCCATGTGGCGGTAAATCCCCGTCCGGAAATCGTGGCCGTAGCCCGAACTCCCCCGGTAATCAACGTCCAGGACAAAATAGCCCTGCTCCATCAGGAAATTGTGGAACATGTACTCGCGGAAATAGGTGCTCCAGCCCCGGTGGGCGTTCTGAAGATAGCCGGCCCCGTGGATGAAAATGACAGCGGGACGGGACGGGTGCTGCTTGACGGGAGTGAACAGCCGGGCGTAGATCGTGACTCCGTCCCGGGCCCTGATTGAGATGACCTCCGGATCATACCAGGGATAGGAGCGGAACTCCTCCGTCGTCGAGACGGTGATCTGCTTCGCCGCGGCCTTGGGATTGTTCGGCTGGAGATATAGCTCGGGCGGCTTGTTGGAAGATGAATGGATGATGGCCAGGGTCATTTCGTCGGGGGAGAGCGTGACGTCGTTCTGCCCGACGAGCGAAGTCATCTTCGTTCTTTCGCCTCCGGCCGCCGGCATCCAGTAGAAATGAATTTCTCCCGGGTGTTCCTCGTTCGTCGACAGGTAGATCCGCTTACCGTCCTGGGCCAAGAACGCCTCTTGGACTTCGAACGTCCCCTTGGTCAGCTGCTGAATGTCCTTTCCGTCGAGCGTCGTTTTATAGATGTGGGCATAGCCGTCCTTTTCGGAGATGAAGGAGATATGCAGGCTGTCCGGCCACCAGAAGATACCAATCAGACCGAGGGGGCCGACCCAGGCATCATCGTGGACCTGGAAAATGACCGACGTCTTGCCTGTGGCCGGGTCCAGCTTGAGAAGCCAGTGGTCCTTCCGGTCCTCGGCCTGGGCGGTCAGGATGCACTGTTTCCCGTCCGGGGACCAAACGGGCCTGCCGGGATAGACCTTCCGCTCTCCCTGGCCGCAGTCGATCCACTTGACCTCGCCCGTCTCGAGTGACATGACGCCGGCCGAAGAATCATATCCGGCATAAGCGGCCTTGGCGTGGGACTCGATCGTCTCGGTGTAGCCGGAGCGCGTGACGTAATTCGGGACGATCGTGCCCTTCCCGTCTTCGGACTGATCATAGACCGTGAACGTGACGTATTTCTCGTCGGGTGAGAGATCGATGGCCCCCACGTTCTGGGATTCCTTGATGACGACCGGCTTGGGCCGGGGAAGCTGACTCACCTGGCCTTCCCTCATGGCGCCCCGCATACCTCCCCTGAAAGGAAATCCCCCCTGCAGCTCCTTGATGAGCTCTTTCTGCTCGTCGGCGTACCACTTGTCGATCTCGTCGGGCTTTTTATCGGCCGGCGGAACTTTCTTGGTGAAGCCGGTCAGTTGACGGACGACGCCGTCCTCGAGGGAGAGGATGAAGAGGTTGTCAGCCATCAAGAAGGAGATCTTTTTCTGGTCGGAAGTGAACCGGGCACCCATCTTGCGTTCGTCCGTGGCCGTGAGCTGCCGGGTCTTTTCGGTGACGAGATCGAGGAGGAAGATGTCCCCGTTCTGGGTGAACACGGCCCGCTTCTTGGCTTTGTCGAACTGCATCCCGCCGTCCATCCCGCCGAAGCCTCCGAAGCCGCCGAACATCCGGAACATCCCGCCGCCCGTCAAGGACCGAAGCGGAGGCAGCTTGATCATCTCCTCGGGTTTCACCGGCCGCGGGACGGGATTGGCCGCGGTCACGGCATACTGTTCGTTCCGTTTCTCGCCCGGCTTTTTCCAGCGGAAATAAAGGGTTTTTCCGTCGACCGCCCAGACGGGGTCCGAGGGTGCCGTGCCGACGAATTCCTCGCCCTTCATGATGAGGTCGATGGAGAGGTTCGCGATGGGAGCCTTCGACGCCGCGGCTGGAGGGGCCGGCGGAGCGGGCTTCGGGGCGGGCTTGTTTTGGGCCTGCGGCCAAGCCGTGCCCGGCAGGGCGGCGAGGCCGATGCCGATGATGATAAAAACAGATGCGAGACGGGTTTTGGCGGACATGAGTGACTTCCCTTTCAGTTGGTTTTTTTCAGGCGATCCCTTGGATCCTCCGGGCGTTGGCCAGGAGCTTCTCCTGGGTGAAGACGGGCTCCCGGTTTTTCACGGATCGGATCTTTTCCATGCGTCCTCCTGGAAGTCCGGAGTCGAAGGCTCATTATAGCGTCCTTCATTTCGGAAGGGAAGGCGCGCGGGGGGGTAGCCTTTTGGGGTGAGAAAAACGGTCCGTTATCACCCCGGAAATCATCGCTGGGGGTGATTGACCGCCCGGCGACCCCATGGGATTCTGGCCCTGTTCGGAGCCACGTGGCTCAAGCGATGGCCTCGAAAGAGGCGGCGCCAAGGTTCGGAAAAGGGAGAGGGCGGAGGATCTCTCTCCCGTTTTTTTTACCCCGCTTTTTCCCTCGCGGCCCCGGATTGTGTATAATCGTGACGGCGACGGGGCCGCCCCCACCGGGTCGGCGCTGTCCCCGAGGAGGTTCGCGATGTCGGATTTCGGCGGAGCCGTCAAGCCGCTGGCGGAGCATCCCAATTACAAGATGGCCATCCTGGGCGTCCCTTTCGACGAGAAGTCCAGCTACTTGAGAGGGGCCGCGGCCGGGCCGGCCGCCATCCGGGCCGTCTCCACAAGCAAGTGCTACTGCGGCTACACGGAGCTCGGGGTCAACCTGGAAGAGGACACGGTCATGGTCGACCTCGGGGACGTGGACACCTCGGGCGACCCGGACAAGACGTTCGCCCGGACCGAGAAGGCCGTGGCGAAAATCCTTCAACAAGGCGCCGTCCCCATCATCCTCGGCGGAGACCATTCCATCACCTATCCCGTCCTCAAGGCGTTCGCCCGGACATACAAGCCCCTCGACGTTCTCCATTTCGACGCCCATCCGGATCTTTATGACGACCTTTACGGCGACCGGCTGTCGCATGCGTGTCCCATGGCCCGGGTCCTCGAGGACAGCCTGGCCGCGAACATCGTCCAGGTGGGGGTCCGGGCCATCACCGCTTTCCATCGCTCGAAGGCCCTCCAGCACGGCGTCCGGATGATCGAGATGAAGGAGATCGGCGGCCCCCTCTATCTCAAGTTCTCGAACCCCGTCTACGTCTCGTTCGACCTGGACGCCCTGGACCCGGCTTTCGCCCCCGGCGTCTCCCATCACGAGCCGGGCGGCCTGACGACGCGGCAGGCCCTGCAGGTCATCCAGGCGATGAAGGGCAGGATCGTGGGTCTGGACATCGTCGAACTCAACGCCCCGCGCGACGTCTCCGGGATCACGGCCGCGGCCGCCTTCAAGATCATCAAGGAGGTCGCCGGCCGGGTCGTCCGTCCCTAAAGCCGTTCCCTCTCCGCCTCTTCTTGAAGTTGCGGACTCGAAGGATTCCCTCCGAGAAGCAAGGGGGCGACGAACTCATTGATATTTTAGATATCGGAGAGGAGGTGCGGGCTGTGTCAGCAAAAGGGGGGTTGATGATGGGAACCAAAAAGGTGGGGGCTTTCTCCAGCCCGCTCAAGAAAGCCACCATTATTATAGCACTCGAAAAACAAAAGTAAAGCGAAAATTTTCAGAATTCGAAAAAAATTTTCCCGCCCCCGATTTGCATTTCCGGCCCTTGTTCGTTCACAATAGGGGAAACCCCGCTCCAAGGAGGGACCATGGACGAGAAAAAGATGGAGATCAAGGTCGACGAACCCGTTGCCCTCGGGCAATATTCCAACCTCGCCGCGATCCGGCATTCGCGGGAGGAGTTCATCTTCGACTTCGCCTTCCTGTTCCCCGACGGCCCGCTCGGGAAGCTCGTGTCCCGGGTCATCCTCAGCCCGGCCCACGCCAAGCGGTTCCTGGAAGCCCTGCAGGCGAACATCAAGCGCTACGAGGACAACTTCGGGACCATCGTTCCGGCCGACATCCCGCCCTCCGTCGATTTCATCCAGTGAGCCGGGCCGCCGGCCGCCGCGACATCCGGCCTTGACAATGGCCCCTTTTTCTTATAATAGTTGAACCAGGGCGAGAGGAGAAAAGACTGAGGGTTCCCATTTGAACCGTTCAGCCAACTTCCCGGACACCATCGAATGAGGAGGGTTGCTTGATGAAAAAACAGACGATCATCCTGGCCGCGGCGGCGCTTCTGGCTTTCACGCCGGCAGCGCGCGGCGCGGGATTCCTCATTTATGAGCATGGCGCGGCGGCCATGGCCATGGGCGGGGCCTTCACGGCCGTGGCCAACAATCCCTCGGCCATCTGGCATAACCCTGCGGGTCTGTCCTGGGTGGAAGGCACGCAAGTCCTGCTGGGCGGCACGCTCATCTTTCCGACGGGCTCGGTGAATATGCCCAATATCGGCCTGGTCAGGCCCGATCTAGGCCAGAAGTTCGATCAGGTCCAGCAGATCTTCACCCCGCCGAACGTCTACATCACCCACAAGTTCTCGGACCGGGTGACGGCGGGCATCGGCTTCATGGCTCCCTTCGGCCTGGGGACGAAGTGGCAGAAAACGAACGACTCCCCGCCGTCCTTTCCCCTGGCCTACCTCGGCTACAACAACGACATGGAAACGTTCTTCATCAACCCCACCATCGCCGTGAAGGTCCTGGACAATCTCTCTCTGGCTGTCGGCTGCTCCTACATCTTCTCGAAGCTTACCCTGGACCTCTACCAGAGGCTTGGTCCCTTCATCGAGGGGGGGGCGGCGTATGACCTCCCCACGGCGATGAAGGGCTCGGGGAATTCGTTCAACTTCAACGCCGGACTCCTCTACAAGGGCAAGGGCTTTTCCCTCGGCGCGAGCTACCGGAGCCATTTCAACATCAAGTACACGGGCACGGTTACCCTGGACAACCAGTTCGTCCCATCGCTCCTCCAGCCCGACGTCCCGACCTCCGGGGACGTGACGACGACCTTCAAGTTCCCGGCCATCCTGACCCTCGGCCTGGCCATCGACATCACGCCCAAGCTCCTCTGGTCCTTCGACCTCCACACCTATTATTGGAAGCGCTTCGATTCCTACACGGCCGACATCACCTTCCCGGATCCCTTCGGTACCCAAACCCTGACAGCGCCCCAGCTCTGGAAGAATTCCCATTGCGTGAGGATGGGCTTCCAATACCTGGCGACCGACAAGCTGACGCTTCGCCTGGGCGGCTTCTTCGACGAGGCGCCCCAGCCGGTCGAGACCATGGACCCGAACCTGCCGGACAGCGACCGGTGGGCCATCACGGGCGGGGTCAGCTACAGGTTCGGCAAGCTCACGCTCGATGTCGGCCTCCATTCCGAGCACTTCCTGGCGAGGACGAGCCAGCACGGTTACATTTTCGGGCCGTACGATCCCAATCCGGCCGCCGGCACCTATAAGACACAGGCCCTTCTGCTCGGCATCAACCTGGGATACAAATTTTAGACCATAAATCTAGGAGGTATTACTCATGGCTTTTGAATTCAAAAACTCCAGGGGTGTCACCTACTATCTCCACTCCAAAGACGTCAACCTCAAGGGCGGACGGAAGCAGACAATCTATTACTTTGCCCGCGACGTCCGGCCCGGCGCTCTGGATGCGGTTCCCGCCGCCTACATGGTCCAGGAGACGACCAAGACCGGGATGCCCATCCTGAAGAAGAAGTAAGCGCCTTCTCATTCCGGATCGTCAGCGGGGACTCCGGTCCCCGTCACGCAGGGGGAGCCGCCTGAAGGGAAATCCCTGAGGTGGTTCCCCTTTATTTTTTCCCGTCCCGGCGGCGGGCCAAGGGTCGGGAAGAGCCCTCCTTCCCGGTTTTCGTCCTGGCCTATTTCGGCCTTTGACGGACCCGTGCCTTCTGAGTATACTTTGGCCATGAAAGCGCACGCCCTCCGGTTTCTCGGCGCCGGCCTGTGCCTGGCCCTCCTCCTTCCGGCCTGCGGCAAAAAGGCCTCCGAGGCTCCCTCCGCCAAAGCGAACAGAAAATATCAGATCGCGGTCATCCCGAAAGGAACGACCCACGAATTCTGGAAGAGCATCCACGCCGGGGCCGTCCGGGCGGCCCGCGAGCTCAACGTCGAAGTGATCTGGAAAGGGCCCCAGAAGGAGGACGACCGGGCCCAGCAGATCACCGTGGTCGAGGATTTCATCAGCCGGGGAGTGGACGGGATCGTCCTCGCCCCGCTCGATGACCGGGCCCTCATGCGCCCCGTCAAGGACGCGGCCCGGGAGAAGATCCCGGTCGTCGTCATCGACTCCGGCCTTCAGGGCAGCGATTACATCAGCTACGTCGCCACCGACAACTACCAGGGCGGGGTCCTCGGCGCCCGGCGGCTCGGCACGCTGATGAACGGCAAAGGCAGGATCTTTCTCATCCGCTACCAGGAGGGATCGGCCAGCACCTCGCAGAGGGAGGCGGGTTTCCTGGACACGGCGAAAAAAGAATTCCCCGGCCTCGAGCTCCTCGTCCAGGACCAGTACGCCGGGGCCACGACCGAGACCGCCTACCAGCTGGCGGAGAACCTGATCAGCCGCTTCCCGGACGTCGAGGGCATCTTCGCCCCCAACGAGTCGAGCACCTTCGGCGTCCTGCGGGCCCTCCAGGAGTCCGGACTTGCGGGGAAGGTGAAGTTCGTCGGCTTCGACAGCTCCCCCAAGCTCGTCCAGGGGCTCCGGGACGGCCACATCCTCGGCCTCGTCCTCCAGAACCCGATGAAGATGGGCTATCTGGGCGTCAAGACCATGGTCGCCTATCTCCGCGGCGAGAGCGTCGCCAAAGTCATCGACACCGGGGTCATCATGGTGACGCCGGAGAACATGGACGACCCGGAGACCAAAGCGCTCCTCCAGCCCGACCTCACCAAATACCTCGACCGATAATGGCCAACCCCAGCCCGCCGCCCGTCCTCCGCATGGCCGGGGTCGGCAAGACCTACGGCGCGACGAGGGCCTTGGACGACGTGACCTTCGAGCTGCGGCGGGGGGAGGTCCACGCCCTTCTCGGCGAGAACGGCGCCGGGAAGAGCACCATGATGAAAATCCTGAGCGGCGCCGTGGCGCCCGACGCGGGCCGGATGTTCATCGAGGACCGGCCCTATGCCCCGGCCGACCCCCTGGATGGGCTCCGGAGCGGGATCTCGATGATCTACCAGGAGCTCAACCTGGCCCCCCACCTGACCGTCGAAGAAAACATCATGCTCGGCCGGGAGGTCCATTCCCTGGGCTGGCTCGACCGCCGGGCCATGAAAGCCCGGGTCCGGGAGGCCTTGGAATTCGTCCACCATCCCGAGATCTCCCCCGACGCCCAGGTCGGGAAGCTGAGCGTGGGGGCCAAGCAGGTCGTGGAGATCGCCCGGACCCTCCTGAACAAGTCCCGGATCCTGGTCATGGACGAGCCCACGAGCTCCCTGTCCCAGGAGGACAGCCTCCGGCTCTTCGAGATCATCCGCCGGCTCAAGACCCAGGACGTCAGCGTCATCTACATCAGCCATTTCCTGGAAGAGGTCCAGAAGGTGGCGGACTCCTTCACCGTGCTCCGGGATGGCCGGAACGTCGGCTCGGGGACGATGGAAGGGACGAACCTCGAGGAGATCATCCAGCTCATGGTCGGCCAGAAGTTCACCGAGATGTTCCCCCGCGTCCCCCACGAGAAAGGGGACGTCGCCGTGGCCCTGAAGGACATGAAGGGGACGAGGATGGCCTCGCCGATCAGCCTGGCCCTGGCGAAAGGCGAGATCCTGGGCATCGCCGGGCTCATCGGCTCGGGCCGGACCGAGATGCTCAGGACGATGTTCGGCCTCGACGCCATGGAAAGCGGCTGCCTGGTCGTCTCCGGGGTCGAGACCGCGAAGGGATCGCCCTGGGTCCGGATCGGCCAGGGCTTCGGCCTCCTGAGCGAGGACCGGCAGGGCGAGGGGCTGGCCCTGGCCCTCTCCCTCGCCGACAACGTCACCCTGAGCGATTTTTCGCCCTACCTCCGCCTCGGCCTGCTCCGCGTCGCGCGGCAGCAGAAGGCCGCGGGGGACTGGATCGCTCGGCTGAAGATCAAGGCCCGGAGCCCGGTCCAGAGGGTCCTCGGCCTGTCCGGGGGAAACCAGCAGAAAGTTGCCCTAGCCCGGCTCCTTCACCAACGGGCCAAGGTCCTTCTCCTCGACGAGCCGACCCGGGGCATCGACGTCGTCAGCAAGGCCCAGATCTACGAATGGATCGGCGAGCTCGCCCGGGAGGGCAAGGCCGTCCTGTTCGTCAGCTCCTACCTGCCCGAGCTCCTCGGCGTGTGCGACCGGATCGCCGTCTTCCATCGGGGCGGTCTGGTGGACGTCCGGGACGCGTCCAGGTGGGACGCCCAGAGCCTGATGGCCGCGGCCACCGTGGGCCGGGCCCCCAGCGGATGAAAACACCAAGCAAAAGGATGGCCGGGGTGAGCGGACAACACAAAGGAAGCCTCCAGAAGGCCCTCAACGTCCTCGGCCCGTTCATCGGGCTCATCTTCGTCGTCGCCATCTTCGCCCTGATGCCCGAGGTCCGGGACCGGTTCCTGAGGATCGGGAATTTCAAGAGCGTCGCCACCCAGTCCGTCATCGTGGCCCTGGGCGCGCTGGGCATGACCCTGATCATCATCAGCGGCGGGATCGACCTCTCGGCCGGCTCGAATATCGCCCTCTCGAGCGTCATCGCGGCCTACGCCATCAACGCCGGGGCGCCGCCGGTCGCGGGCCTCGTCCTCGGCGTCCTCACCGGCGGCCTCGTCGGCCTCTTCAACGGGACCCTGATCACGCGCCTGCGCCTCGTCCCCTTCATCGTCACCCTGGGCACGATGGGCATCGCCCGGGGGATGGCCAAGTGGATCGCCGGCAACCAGAAGATCGACGCGCCCATGACCTGGGTCAACGAGCTGATGGCCAAGAGCCCCCGCCCGTCCTGGCTCCTGATGGCGCCCGGCGTCTGGATCGTCATCCTCTTCGCCGTCGTCATGGCGGTCGTCCTCCGGTACACGGTCTTCGGCCGGCACGTCTTCGCCATCGGCTCGAACGAGTCGACGGCCCGGCTCTGCGGGATCCGGACCAACCGGGCCAAGATCCTCATTTATGCGATCGCCGGCCTCTTCTGCGGGCTGAGCGGGGTCATGGAATTCTCCCGGCTCACGGTCGGCGACCCCACCGTCGCCGTGGGCCTTGAGCTCGACATCATCGCGGCCGTGGTCATCGGTGGCGGCAGCCTGAGCGGCGGCGAAGGGAGCATCCTCGGAACCATGATCGGCGTCCTGATCATGGCCTTCCTCCGGAACGGCTGCACGATGATGGGCTGGCCGAACTACATCCAGGAGATCATCATCGGGGTCATCATCGTCGTGGCCGTGACGCTCGACCGGCTGCGCCATCGCCAGGAAGACTAGAAGGGTCCGGGGCTTCGACGCCCCGTCGCAAAGGTTTCCGCCCGGCGATTGTCTATGTTATGGAGAAAGGATGACGAACATGAAGACAACCAGAAACAAGCGACTCGTCACGGCCATCGCGGCGGCCTGCCTGGTCGCGGCGCTGTGGTCTCCGGCAGCTTCCGGCCAACAGGCGGCCCAGGACAAACCCCAGGCGCAGGAAAGGCCCCGCCTGAGGGAGATGGCCAAGGACCTCTTCAACATCACCCCGGAACAGGAGAAGCAGATCCAAGAGTTCAGGGATGCGCGGATGAAGGACCTCAAGGCCTTCCGGGACCAGATGGTCAAGATGCGGGGAGAGATGCGGGACCTGATGAAGGACTCCAAGGCCAACGCGGCCAAGATCGACGGCCTGATCGACGGCATGTCAAAGCTTCGGGCGGACCGGGAAAAGACGGCCGTCCGGACCCTCGGCGAATGGGAGAAGATCTTCACCCCCGAGCAGCTCGCAAAGATGAAGAAATACCGCCGGGCTTTCGCCGGTCGGCCTGGTTTCTGGGGCGGGGTCGGCCACGGCTTCGCCGGACCCAGGTTGGGCGGGTTCATGGGACCGAGAGGCATGGGAATGGGCGCCCGGGGCGCCTGGGGCTGGCGGATGGGCCGGCCGGGACGGTTCTGGAACCGGCCGTTCTTCTGGCAGCAGCTGTAATTTAGGACGGAATAAGGAAGAAAGGCAGTCCCCCACGGGAGGGGGACTGCCCCATTTTTTTATGACGTGCCTTCCCGGTTCGCCTTTTAACCCCGGAAAGTGACATCTGCCTCCGGGACTGTCCTTTTTATGGGACGGGAGCGCCTTCTTCCCAGGGGAGTGACGGATGGCACGTTAGTTGCTGTGAAACGTCCGTGGAAGGAGAAAGAAGATGAAGAAAGCATTGCTTCTAGCGGTAGCTTTCCTCGTTTCCATTCCGCTCGGCCTGAGCGCCCAGTCGGACACGCCGTCGGACGGCTATTATGCCCCGAGCTTCGCCCGCCTCACCTACGTGAGCGGCGACGTCTTCGTCCAAAGGACCTCTGACCTCGGGACGGAGAAGGCGGAGGTGAACTTGGCCCTGGTCCGGGGAGACAAGCTCGGGACCGGGGTCGGCCAGGCCGAAGTCCATTTCGGCCGCCGGAATTACCTCCGGCTGGACGACAACACCAAGGTGGAATTCGCCCTCCTGCCCGCCGAGGGGGATGACCGGATCACGGTCCATGTTCTCGAAGGGAGCGCCTACCTCCGGGTCAGCGCGCTCGCCGGCGACAAGGCGATCGAGGTCCATACCCCCGACGCGTCCACGTACATCCTGGAGGAAGGCCTCTACAGGTTCAACGTGAGCGCCAACAAGCAGACCGAGGTCATCGTCCTCGAAGGCAGCCTCGAGGCCGCGGGAGAGGAAGGCTCCGTCGTCGTCCGCAGCAGGGAGTCGCTCGTCGCTTCGGACGGCCGCCTCGTCGGCGACCCCGGCAATTACTCTTCCCGGTCCGACGGATTCGACCAGTGGAACGAATCCCGGGACACCCTCTTCGCCCGCCGGAGCACCACCCGAAACCTGCCCTCCGAGCTCGGCGACTACGAAGAGGAGCTCGATCAGAACGGCCGCTGGACCTACGAGGAGCCCTACGGCAACGTCTGGACCCCCTACGGGGTCGACGACGACTGGCGGCCTTACATGAACGGCCGCTGGTCCTGGTACCCGGACATCGGCTGGAACTGGATTTCGTCCGAACCCTGGGGCTGGTCGGTCTATCATTACGGCCGGTGGCAATGGCGGTTCGGCCTCGGCTGGTACTGGATCCCCCAGAATCACTGGGGCCCCGGCTGGGTCAACTGGTGGTGGGACAACGATTACATCGGCTGGTGCCCGCTCAGCTGGTACAACCGGCCCGGGGTCATCGTCAACAATAGGTTCTACGACCGGTACCGCGACCCCTATTTTCCTGTCGGGAACCGGGCTATGTCCGTCATCCACCGGGACCAGCTCCAGTCGCGCGACCTCGGCCGGCACGTTCTGAGGGGCGGAGAGCTCAACCGCATCGACAGAGTCGCGCTCCGGGCCGAGCAGCCCAACTTCCGGCCGGGGATCGGCCGCTCGAGTCTCCAGTCTCCTGAGGCCCAGCGGATCTTTTCCGGGCGGTCCGGCATCCGCGGCGAGGCGAAAAATTACGCGCCCGGGAGCTCCCTCTCCTCTTCGCAGCTGAGATACGGCCGCTCGAATGCCTCGGACAGGGGGGCCGGCGCTTCGTCCTCCGTCGAGAGACGGGGAGCCGTGTCCGGCCGTTCATTGTCCGGGCGGACGGCGGCGGCCGAGGCCGCGCCCGCCGCAAGCGGCATCCGTGTTTATTCCCGGGACAGATCCGCGGTCTCTTCCCGGCAACCGTCCTCTTCTCAAGACAGGTCGGAGGGGATTTCGAGGTCGCCGCGGTCCGCCGGCTCCTTAGCCGGCGATTCTTCGTCCAGGGTTTACCCGTCCCGGAGGGATACATCCGGCGCTGCCGCCGGACAGGGATCCTCAAAGGGAGTCCAGCGCCAGCGGACGGAAGGATCCTCTTCCGGGACCAGGACGCAATCGAGCGAACCCGTCAAACACTATCCATCGAGCTCGCGGGAGACCGCATCCTCCTGGAGCCCCCGTTCATCATCGTCCGCGAGGGCGCTCAGGTCCGGCTCCGCGCTCTCCGCCCGGACCTTCCCGTCCCGGCTGAGCCAGAACAGCTCCCGGGGCTCGTGGCCGTCGGCGGGGGCTTCGGGCCGTTCGACAGTTTCCCAGTCCACGCGGAGGTACAACCCGCGCACCTATTCCTACTCCCGCCCGAGCTCGCCCTCCTCCTCCAACTCGCGCTCTTATTCCTACTCCCGGTCGAGTTCGCCCTCTTATTCCAACCCTCGCTCTTATTCTTATTCTCGCCCGAATACTTCCTCCTCTTCGAGATCGAGCCGGTCCTCCCCCTCCCGGTCGTCGTCGTCCTCCTCCCGCTCGTCCTCGGGCCACTCCGGCGGCGCGAGAAAGAAGGGCTAAAGAGGTTAAACTCTCTCGAATCGTTTTTTAATAAATCAGCGGACGCAGGGGGGAGTCCCTCCGAGTCCGCGACCTCAACTCCCTGCCCGGAAGGCGTTTTTTTCCTCTTTACTTTTCGGATGCGGAGTGGTATAAAGTGGTCCTTGCCGGGAAGGCCACTTCCCGCCGTCCAGAGAGTTGTTGGTCCTTCTTGAGGGAATGGACGATCGATGAAAGGATGGAGGTAAGAGTCATGACTTGCGTGAAAAAAGCCGGGATTCTTCTTTTAGGCCTGGGCCTGCTTTTCGTCCTCGTCGGGACGCCGGCCTGCCAAAAAAAAGCGGCCGAATCGCCGGCCGCCGCCCAGCCGCAAAAACCGTCCAACGAGTTCGAAGGCACGGTCAAGACGGCCCTCGGGAAATATCTCTATCTCCCCACGGCCCAGGGTTTCGACATCGTCCTCCAGGGCTTTGACGCGGCCACTCTGGTCGGCAAGGACATCCGGGTCAAGGGCGAGCTCCTTCTCGACAAGCCCTCGATCTTCCGAGCCGACAAGGTGGACGTGAAGGGCGCTTCGGGCGCCTACACGAACGCCTTCACCCGGACCCAGGACCTGGCCGTGGCCGATTTCCTCGACGTCAAAGCCAGGGAGCTCTATCCAGTCCTGACCATCACCGGCGTCAACAAGCCCGAGGAATGGGAGAACAAGGGCAAGGGCAAGGTCTTCGGAAAGCTCCAGGAAGCGACCGTGAAAGAGGGCGGGGCGGAGACTCCGGTCACCTACATCGTCCTGACCGACGACAAGGGCAAGGAAGCCGGCAAGATCATCGCGGACAAGTTCTCCGAGTTCTCCAGGTACTACCTGAAAAAGCTGAGGCTCTTCGACAAGTTCTGGTTCTACCTGAACATCAAGGACAGCGTGGATAAGAAGGTCCGGCCCCGGACCAAAGAGCTTTTCCACGCCGACGTCCAGTTCGCCGGCCTGTTCTGATTTTTGCCAGAGAGAGTGAGGGGGCGGTCCCGCGGAGGGAACGTCCCCTTTTTTTTGACCCGGGGAAGCACCGGGGGAAAAATATCCCTTGAAAATCCCCGGCGGGCGACGCAAGATAAGCTCTTTTCCGGGCAGGGCCGATGACATTGCCCGTAGGAGGTGATCATGAAGAGAACGATTGTGACCCTGGGCCTGGCGCTGGCCGTGCTGGCCGGTTTCGGCCTGGCCCTGTCCCGGCAAACACCTGCCCCCAAGCCCGACAGGGCTAAAGTCCTGGGGACCTGGACCCTTGATATCGACGCGGGCGAGATGACGATCACCCTGACCCTCGTCCTGCAAGAGGCCGAGGGCAAGCTCGCCGGCAAGATCAGCGAAGCGAACGGAATGTTCACGGACTCGCTCCTCAGCAACATCGAATTCGACGGCGAAAACCTGGCCTACGACATCAACGTTCCCAGCCCTCCCGACGGCGTCGTCAAGGTCTGGAAAACCCAGCTGAAGATCGGGGCCGACACGGCCGAAGGCGCCATCGCCAACGCCGACCTCGGGATGACGGCGACGATCACCGGGAAGCGGGTGAGCAAGTAACCGCGCCCGTCCCGCGTCCCTCATCCTCCGGAAAGGACAGGCGACCATGACCAACGAAACCGCTCCGGCGGCGGTAGGCTTCTTCCATCCCTCCAAGCCGATCTTCCGGTTCACGAACCTTTTATTCATCTCCTCTCTAACTTTCGGAAGCTACTTTGCCTACGACATTATCGGCGCCATCGCGCCGTCCTTGATTGAAGGGCTCCATGCGGGGCGAAAGACCGTGGGCGCTTTCAATACGATGTACAGCATCGCGGCCATCCTGGTCCTGCTTTTTGCCGGGATGCTGATCGACCGGCTCGGGACCCGGAAGGCGAGCATCATCTTCTCCGCCCTCGTCTTCGTCGGCGCCACGATCGTCTGGCAGGCCCGGACCATTCCTTTGATGTTCCTGGGGAGGTTCGTCTTTGGGGCCGGCTCCGAGCCCCTCGTTGTCGCCCAGAGCGCCATGCTGGCCCGTTGGTTCAAGAAAAAAGAGTTGGCGCTCTCCTTCGGCGTGGCCCTGACCATGAGCCGGCTCGGCTCGCTCTTCGCCTTCAACAATGGCGAGCTCATCACGAAATATTTCGGGAGTTTCCGAAACGCCCTCCTGGCCGCGGTCGGCGCCTGCGTCGTCTCCCTCATCGGGAATCTCTGCTACATCGTCATGGACAAGCGGGGCGAGAAAGTCCTCAACCTCCGCGACGAGAGCGCCGGCGACAAGATCGTCTTCAAGGACATCAAGGAGTTCAAGCCCACGTTCTGGTACGTGACCGCTCTCTGCTTCACTTTTTATGCGGCCATTTTCCCCTTCCAGAGCCTCGCGACGGATTTCTTCGCCACCAAGTGGGGGATTGCCCTGACCGCGAAAGCGAGCGGGAGCTTCCTGGCCCAGGTCTTCAACAACTTCCTCCACATCTTCAGCACGGCCGGCGGCATCACGAGCATCATCATCTTCGCCTCCATGCTCCTGGCGCCGTTCGCCGGGCGGCTCGTGGACCGGGTGGGGAAGAGGGCGACCTTCATGATCGCCGGCTCGCTCCTCATGATCCCCTGCCACCTGGCCATGGGCCTGACGATGATCTACCCGGTCTACCCGATGATCCTCCTCGGCTTCGCCTTTGTCCTCGTCCCGGCCGCCATGTGGCCGTCGGTGCCGCTCATCGTCCGGTCCGAGCGGGTGGGGACGGCCTTCGGACTGATGACCGCCATCCAGAACATCGGGCTGGGCCTTTTCCCGCTCCTCAATGGCCTCCTGCGCGACAAGACCGGCAGCTACGTCGCGAGCCAGGTCATGTTCGCCAGTCTGGGCGTCATCGGGGTCGTGTTCGCCATGTTGCTGAAGCGGGCCGACCGGCGGGAGGGCCAGCGCCTCGAGATCCCCCAAAAAACGGCCTCCTGAGCTCGATTCGCCCCAGGTCCGAATGGCGAATTCCCGCCGGGCATGACCTCGAAAAAGGTCTTTTCTTGACCCTCCCGGCCAAGAGTCGGCATTTTCACGGTTATTGACAGGAGGGCCATCCCCGGAATATTAGCCTAGGCACACACAAGGAGGTAACGATGTGCCGTCAACCCCGTTTCTTTGCCGTTCTCGCCCTGATCGTCTTCGGCCTCGTGCTGGCCGCCCCGGCCACAGGGAGCGCCCAGACGACCCGGGTCAAGAAGCTCGACCTGAACACGGCCACCCAAGCCGAGCTCGAAGGCCTCAAGGGCATCGGGCCGGCCCTGGCCGCGAAGATCATCGCCGGCCGGCCCTATGCTCAGATCGAAGACATCATGAAAGTCAAGGGCATCAAGGAAAAGACCTGAAAAAGCTGCTGGGTCGATCGTCCGGGCCGAACCGGTCAACCACTCCTCTTGAATCTCTGCCTAGAACCGGGGGAGCCGTCTGTCCAGGCTTCCCCTTCTAAGCGAGGTTTATCTCGTCACCCTCGCGAGGGTCCTGCGACCTTTTTGCGGACCGGCCTGGCCGCTGGGCAGGTCAGAGAAATAAATAGACCCTCATACCCACTCCCTGCAGGTTTCGGGCCGATCGTCCCAGGTCAGGATACGTTATGAGGTCGCTTACTTGCCTTTTTTCAGCTTGGCCGCCTTTTCGGCCTTGCTCGTGCGCCTCATGTCCGCGGCGTGGGCCCGCTTGTAGGTCTGGATGTCCTTGAACCGCCCCTTGCTGTCGCGCACGGCATAGAGCTTGGTGCCTGCGACGCTCCGATGCGTTGTCCTCTTCATCGGCATCCGTTCCTCCTTCCACGAATGGAAATGCTGATGACCCAAGTCTAAATGGTCATCGAGTGGTTGTCAACTCGATCGTTTCTCCAGGGGGACCATCGTTTGCCCCGGCGGGATATTTCTGGTATAAATTTCCTTCGTTTTCCGCCGAAAAATGGAAATGAATTCGCCCGTGATCCGGACCGTGATTTCAGACCTGGGGCGCGTTGTCCTCTGGTTCGACAACAACATCTTCCTGCGGAAGCTGGCCGTGCGGGCCGGGAAGCCCTTCGAGGACGTGAAGGCGGCCGTCCACGGCGACCTCGAGCTTATCCGGCGATTTGACGGCGGGGCCCTAACGCCGGATGAGTTTCACGAGCGGGTCATGCGCGCCGCCGGAGCGTCCGTCTCCCGCGATATTTTTTACGAGATCTACAACGACATTTTTTCCCTGAATCCGGCCGCGGTCGACGTCCTGGCCCGGGTCAAGGCGGCGGGCTACACGACCGTCCTCCTTTCGAACACCGATCCGGAGCGGTTCGGTTTCGTCCGGCGCCGCTTTCCGGAGATCCTCTTCTTCGATGACTATGTCCTTTCCTACGAGCTCCGGCTCCTCAAGCCGGACCCGGCCATCTACCTCGAGGCGGCCCGCCGGGCCCGCTCGAATCCGGCCGAATGCGTCTTCATCGACGACATGGAGGAGAACGTCAAGGGTGCCGTGGGGGCGGGCCTGCAGGGGATCCACTACCGGCCGGAGACCGACCTCGCCGGCGAGCTGCGGGCGCTCGGGCTCACGTTTTAAAGGCGGCGATAAAGTGGATGCCTCGGTTTCTCAGAGGATTTTGACCCAGAGCTGCCGGATCCGCGGCCCGTCGAATTCGCAGAAGTAGATCCCCTGCCAGGTGCCGAGCCGGAGGCGTCCTTCGGCGATGATGACGCTCACCGATGACCCGACCAGGCCCGCCTTCACGTGGGCCGGGGAGTTTCCTTCGGCGTGGGCATAGGAGAGGGCATCGGGCACCATCTTCCCGAGCGTCATCAGGATATCCGCCTTGACGTCCGGGTCGGCGTGCTCGTTGATCGTGACCCCAGCCGTCGTGTGCGGGACGTAGACGAGACACACCCCTTCTTCGCGGCCCGATGCGGCCACGATCTTCCCGATCTCCGGGGTCAGATCGACGAGCTCTTCCCGCCTTTTCGTCCGGATTTCGATAGTATCCATTGCGGCCTCAACAACTTAAAAAAAAATCGGAAAAATTGCTTGACAAGCCTTTTTGTTGGGTGTAAATTCGGGCCGGAAAAATACAACATTTAGTATTTTTTCATAAATAGCCACACAAGATATGGGATAGGACCTGAAAGGCGCTTTTCTTTGGCCATGGCTCGAAAACGGCTTGATTTTAGCATGTCCCCCGCGAAAACGACAGGCATTTAATCCGCAGGAAGAAGGAGGTTTTTCATGGTGAGCACGATCGCCCGGATCAAGAAGAGGGATGGGACCGTCACGGACTTCAACCAGGAGAAAATCACCAGCGCCATCCACAAGGCCATGATGGGCCAGGGCATCAAGGACCGGGCCATCGCCAAAACCGCCTCCGACATCGTGACCTTCATGATCGAGGAGAAATTCGGCGGCTATACGGTCCCCTCCGTCGAGCAGATCCAGGACATCGTGGAAATGGTCCTGATGAAGCAGGGTTACCACGACGTCGCCAAGGCGTACATCCTCTACCGTGAAAAACACAAAGGCATCCGGGAGGCCAAGAAGACCGGCGTCAACCTCGAACGGCTGATCAAGGACTACATCAACAACGCCGACTGGAAGGTCCGGGAGAACTCGAACGAGGGCGTGACGAGCTTCTCGGGCCTCAACGCCCGGGTCTCCGGCGAGGTCCTCTCCAACTACGCCCTCAACCAGATCTACACCGAGCCCATCAAGCGGGCCCACGAGGAGGGCGCGTTCCACATCCACGACCTCAGCTACCCGATCGTCGGCTACTGCGCCGGCTGGTCGCTCGAGAACCTCATCCGCCGCGGCTTCGGTCACGTGCCGAACCAGGTCCATTCGAACCCGGCCAAGCACCTCGACACCCTGACCCTCCACATGGTCAACTATATCGGGACCATGCAGGCCGAGTTCGCCGGCGCCCAGGCCTTCTCGAGCGTCGACACGCTCCTCGCCCCGTTCATCCGCCACGACAAATTGAGCTACGAGGACGTCAAGCAGGACATCCAGAAGCTCATTTTCGGCCTCAACGTCCCTTGCCGCTGGGGCTGGCAGACGCCCTTCTCCAACCTGACGTTCGACTGGACCATCCCCGACGACATGAAGAACAAGAAGGTCGTCGTGGCCGGCGAGGAGCTCGACTCCTGCTACGGCGATTACCAGAAGGAAGTCGACTGGATCAACCAAGCCTTCCTGGAGATCATGATCGAGGGCGACATGAAGGGGCGGGTCTTCACCTTCCCCATCCCGACCTACAACCTGAGCCGCGACTTCGAATGGGATTCCCCCAAGGCCAAGCTCCTCTTCGACGCCACGGCCAAGTACGGCATCCCGTACTTCCAGAACTACATCGGCACCAACATGAACCCGGGCGACATCCGGGCCATGTGCTGCCGGCTGAACCTCGACCAGCGGGAGCTCATGCGCCGTCCCGGGAGTATCTGGGGCCCCGGCGACTCGACCGGCTCCATCGGAGTCGTGACCATCAACCTCAACCGGCTCGGCTTCGAGGCGAGCTCCAAGGAGGACTTCTTCACCCGGCTCAAAGAGCTCATGGTCCTGGCCAAGGACAGTCTCGAGACCAAGCGCGAGATCGTCAACAACATCCTCGCCCGAGGCATGATGCCATACACCAAGGTCTACCTCGGCCATTTCGACAACCACTTCTCGACGATCGGCGTCTGCGGCATGCACGAGGCCTGTATGAACTTCCTCAAGAAGGGGATCGGCACGCCGGAAGGTCGCGAGCTCGCTTTCGAGACCCTCATGGATATGCGGGACGTCCTCCGCCAATTCCAGGAAGAGACCGGGAACCTCTACAACCTCGAAGCGACGCCGGCCGAATCCACGTCCTACCGCCTGGCCCGGCTCGATCGGCAGAAATATCCCCGGATCTACACCTCGGGCACGGAGAAGCACCCCTACCTCACGAACTCCACCCAGCTGAACGTCGACTCGACGCGGGACATCTTCGAGGCCATCCAGCATCAGGCCGAGATCCAGGCCCTCTACACCGGCGGGACGATCTTCCACGCCTTCCTGCCCGAGGCCATCGACGGCGAGACCTGCAAGAAGCTCGTCCAGCGGATCGCCCGGACCAAGCTCCCGTACTTCTCCATCACCCCGACCTTCAGCGTCTGCATGAACCACGGGTATATCCGGGGCAAGCACTTCAAGTGCCCGGACTGCGGCGACGAGACCGAAGTCTACAGCCGGATCGTCGGCTACTTGAGGCCGGTCCGGACCTGGAACGACGGGAAACAGCAGGAGTTCAGCGACCGGACCCCCTACACCAAGATCGCCTGAGGGACCGATGGACTATTTCCTGTTCACCTACCCGAACTGTCAGAAGTGCGAGAGCCTGAAGAAGTCCCTCGGGGAGAAGGGGATCGCCTACGGCGAGTACAGCCTGGTCCAGACGGCGGGCAAGGCCAAGATCCGGGAGTTCATCCGGCACGTCAAGCGCGACGGGACGGGCGGGATCATCCTCCCGACGCTCGTCCTCAACGACCAAGGCATCGTCCGGGGGGTCCTGAACTCCGCCGAAGAGCTGGACCAGTGGTTGAGATTAAAGGGATAGAGAAGTTCTCGAGCCGCGACTTCCCCGGCCACATCTCCTCGACGGTCTTCCTCGGCGGCTGCACGTTCCGCTGCCCGTACTGCCACAACGCCGACCTCGTCCTCAGGCCGGAGGAGATCCAGTCCGTCCCGGTCGACATTTTCCTATCCTATCTCGACGGCCGGAAGGGCTGGCTCGAGGCGATCTGCATTTCGGGCGGGGAGCCGCTCCTCCACGACGACATCGAGGACCTCGTCCGGGTCATCCGGGACCGGGACCTCCTGGTCAAGCTGGACACCAACGGGTCGTTCCCGGAGCGGCTGGAGAAGCTCCTCCGGGACAAGCTCCTGGACTGGGTGGCCATGGACATCAAGGCGCCGCTCGAACGCTACCGGGAGGTCACCCGTTCGGAGGTCGATGTCGAGGCTATCGTCCGGAGCGCCGACCTCATCCGGACGTCGGGGGTCCGGTCGACCTTCCGAACGACGGTCGTCCCCGGCCTTATCGGCCGGGAAGACATCGTCAGGATCGGCGAGTGGCTCAGGGGCGCGGAGAGCTACCTCATCCAGCAGTTCGTCCCTCATACGACGATCGACCCGGCCTTCCTCGAGAAAAAAGCCTACGGCCGTGAGGAGCTCGAAGCCCTGGTCGAGGCGGCCAAGCCCTTTTTCAAGGTGGCCCGGCTCGAGGGGCTGGAATAACGGGACTGCCCCGCCCGGGCGTGACAATCCTGCCCGGGCGGGACTGTCCCTCTGAAGGCCCGAACGCTGATTGAAAGGTGACGACCATGGAGCTCAAAGTCAAGCGGATCCACCCCGACGCGAAAATCCCGGTCTACGGGCATCCCGGAGACGCCGGCATGGACCTTTTCGCGGTCGTCGACCGCACCCTCGCGCCGGGCGAGGTTTTCGCGGTCCCGACCGGCATCCAGGTGGCCATCCCGGCCGGGTCCGTCGGCCTCATCTGGGACAAGAGCGGCATCTCGCTCAAGGGTGTCCACCGGCTGGCCGGGGTCGTTGACGCCGGCTACCGGGGCGAGGTCCAGGTCGTCATGATCAACCTCGGGAAGGAGCCCTTCGCCGTCAAGAAGGGGATGAAGATCGCCCAGATGCTCATCCAGCCGGTGACGGGGGTTAGGATCGTCGAGTCGGAGACCCTCGACGACACCTCCCGCGGCGAGGACGGCTTCGGCTCGACCGGGCTCTACTGATCATCCGGCATGATCATCAGCGCCAGCCGAAGGACCGACATCCCGGCTTTTTATGCCGAATGGCTCATCAACCGGGTCCGGGCGGGGTTCTGTACCGTGCCCAACCCCTTCAATCCCCGGCAGGTTTCCCGTGTCTCGCTTCGGCCGGAGGACGTCGACGCCGTCGTTTTCTGGACGAGGGACCCGAAACCCCTCCTCGGGCGGCTCGCGGAGCTGGATGAAAGAGGGTTCCGCTACTATTTTCAATACACCATCCTCGCCAACCCGAGGATCCTCGACCCCGGGACTCCGCCGGTCGAGGAGGCCGTGAGCACGTTCCGGTCCCTGGCCGATCACGTCGGGTCCGACAGAGTCGTTTGGCGATATGACCCCATCATCATCACGGATGAGACGCCGGAGGCCTATCACCTGGATCGGATGGCCTCGATCGCCGCGACCCTCCGGGGATATACGAAACGCCTGGTCATCAGCCTGGTCGACATCTACCCGCACGTCGAAGCGCGCCGCCGCCTTCTCGGGAAAGAGGGAAGGGCCATCAAGCTCTCCCGGGAGCCGTTGACGGCCGACGGGATCAGATCGATGGCCGGGATCGCCGCGGCAAATGCCTTGGAGATCACGAGCTGCGCGGAGGATCTCAAGATGATGAAGCAGGAGATACGCCCGGGCAAATGTGTCGATGATCAACTGATCGAAAAAGTGTTCGGGATCACCGTGACCCATCAAAAAGACCCTCATCAGCGCCCGGCCTGCGGCTGTGTCGTCAGCAAGGACATCGGCGTGTATGATACCTGCGCGTTCCGATGCCTCTATTGCTATGCGACCAGGAACGTCGTGGCGGCCGAAAGGAACCTGCGGAACCACGATCCCGAAGCCCCCTCATTGATCGGCACGGCCGGAGCGGAGCCTGGCTGCACAGGCTCCTAGGCGTCCCTCGGCCAGATGAAGTTCACCGTCAGGAAGATCGTCGCGGGACATCTCCAGTGGGACCGTTTCGAGCCGGGGGATTTCTACCGGCCCGGCGCGAGCGGCTTCAACGGCGGCCGGGGCCCCGGGCTTTGCCCGGGGGTCCACTTCCGCCGTACTCGCCCGTGGATATAAGCCACGGGCGAGTGGCGAGCCGAAGGCTCGTCCCTTGACCGGCTCCGCTTCGAGTTCTTGTTCAAGTATTGATTCCTCCGTCGCCTTGGCTCGGCGTTTGGGGACTTGACAAATGATACTAAATAAGTATCATTATAGCGGTGAGGAGAACGATGAAGCTGATCACTCATGACGCGGATTACGCGATCAAGGCCCTGCTGGCCATCACCCGCCGGTCCGGCGAGGTCACCGCCGTTCCCGAGCTCGTCGCAACGCTCGGCATCCCCCGGCCCTACCTTCGGAAGATCATGCAGACCCTGGCCCGGGCCGGCGTCGTCCGGTCGTCCAGGGGACGGGGCGGTGGGTTCGTCCTCGGCCCGTCGGCCGGGAAGATCTTCCTGGCCGACGTCATCCGAATCTTCCAGGGCCCGATCAGCTTCCACGACTGCCTCTTCAGAGAAAGGATCTGCCCGGACGTCCGGACCTGCCCCCTGCGCGAGACCATCGGCCGTCTGGAAAGCCGGCTGGTCAAGGATCTCGAGACGCTGTCCGTCGCCTCTCTCCTCGGCGGAGAGAAAGGCCGGCCGCGCTCTCGGAAAGCATGCTTCAAAGGCGGAGGTTCCCCGGAACCCTCCCAAAAAAGGAGAAAGCCATGAGATCGACCCAAGAGCTCAGCGAAGAACACCAGGCCATTCTGCAGATGATCAAGGTCCTGGAAAAAATGAGCGAACGGATCGAGACGGGCCACGCCGTCGGTCCGGACGACCTGGAGAAGAGCGTGGAATTCCTCCGCGTCTTCGCCGACAAATGCCACCACGGCAAGGAGGAGGATTGCCTCTTTCCGGAAATGGAGAAAGTCGGGGTCCGACGCGAGGGCAGCCCCATCGGCGTCATGCTCACCGAGCACGTCGAGGGCCGGAAGCACGTCGCCGCGATGGCCACGGCTCTTCAGGGCATCCGGACAGGGGAGGCCGCTGCCTCATCCGCATTCGCCGCCGCGGCCCGCAGCTACGGCGCGCTCCTCACCCAGCATATCTTCAAAGAGGACCATGTCCTCTATCCCATGGCCGACGCCCGGTTCTCGGAGGACCAGCAGAGGGACCTGGAAGCCCGTTTCGCCGATGTCGAGAAGAGGGTCATCGGCCCCGGCAAGCACGAGATATTCCACCGTCTCCTCGAGCGGCTTTCCGCCGCCTACCTTGCCTGAGCCGGGCGACCGACGCTGCCGGATCTCGCCAGCGGACCTTTTATTTATTATCCACCCCGGTTTTGATATGATGTTTGGCTGGCCGGGTCATGGACCAACCGAAACAACCTGCCGTCTTTGATGTCGTCGTCATTGGGGGCGGCGTCGTCGGCTGCGCCGTCCTCCGGGAGCTTTCCCGCTACGACCTCCGGATCCTCCTCCTCGAAAAGGAGGCCGACCTGGCCGAGGGCATCAGCAAGGCCAACAGCGGCGTCATCCACGGCGGGTTCAACGTCCCTCGCGGGTCCCTCAAGGCCAGGACAAACGTCGCCGGCCTTGGGAAGATCTACGGCCTCGCCTCCGAGCTCCGCGTCCCCCACCGGAAGACCGGGAAGCTCGTCATCGCCCTAACGGACGCGGAGCGTCCCCGGCTCGAAGAGCTCAAGGCCGATGGAGACCGGAGCGGCACGCCGGATCTTGAGATCGTCGGCGAGAACGGGATCCGCGGGATCGAGCCCCTGGCCCGCGGCCGTTGGGCCCTTTATTCGCCGCACACCGGCATCATCTCCCCCTATGAGTTCACCATCGCCCTGGCCGAGTGCGCCCGGCGGAACGGGGCCGGGGTCCTCCTCGAGACCCCGGTCGGGTCCGTCGAGTCCCGGCTCGGGTCTTTCCATCTCGGGACGCCCCGGGGGGTCTTCGCCGCCCGATGGGTCATCAACAGCGCGGGTCTGTTCGCCGACGAGGTCGCCCGGCTGGCCGGGATCACCGACTATCGGATCTTCCCTCACCGCGGCGAGTACCTCATCACCGACAAGGACCCGGGGTTCCGCCTCCGGCTGCCCCTTTATCCTGTTCCGCCCAAGGACGATCCCGGGCTGGGCATCCACGTCACGCCGACCATGGAAGGCAACGTCATCCTCGGCCCGAGCGCCGAGGCCGTCGGCGACAAGGGGGACATCGCCTCGACCCGCCCGGTCATGGACCGGCTCAAAGACGAGGCCGGCCGGCTCATGCCGGAGCTCGGACGCGCGCCCTTCATCCACAGCTACGCCGGCATCCGCCCGAAGCTCGTCGACCCCGGAGGCCGGGAGAAATTTCGGGATTTTGTGGTCGAGGAAAGCGGCGCCCGGCCCGGATGGATCAACCTCCTGGGGATCGAATCGCCCGGTCTGACCTCGGCCCCGGCCATCGCGGAGATGGTCGTCGGGATGATCGGCGTAAGGGAAGGCGTCCGGCTCAGGCCGGATTTTGTCCCCGAGCTTCCGGCGAACCCCCGCTTCGCCGCGCTCGACGACGGCGACCGGGCCGCACGGGTCGCGGGGAGCCCCGACTGGGGCGAGATGGTCTGCCGCTGCGAGCACGTGACCCGGGCCGAGGTCGCGGCCGCCATCCGCAACCCGTTCGGCGCCCGGACCATGGACGCCGTCAAGCGCCGGACCCGCTGCGGCATGGGCCGCTGCCAGGGCGGCTTTTGCACGCCGCGGATCGTCGAGATCCTCCAGGAAGAGGGCGTGCCCCTCGAGCGGCTCACGAAGAGGGGAGGCGGCTCCCGCCTCTTTTACGGACGGATCAAGAGCTGAGCGATGGAAGCGATGAGCGACGTAAAGCGCCAGGGCGTGGAAAATCGGGGACTGTCCCCCCGGGAGGGGCCTGCCCGTCTTTATGACGTCGTCGTCATCGGCGGCGGCCCGGCCGGGTTGGCCGCGGCCCTGGGCGCCCGGCGGGCCGGGGCGAAGGACGTCCTCCTCATCGAGCGCGACAAGCGGCTCGGCGGCATCCTCAACCAGTGCATCCACGACGGCTTCGGCCTCTTCCTCTATAACGAGACGATCACCGGCCCGGAATACGCGGAACGGCTGATCGAAGACGTCGGCCGGGGAGGGATCCGATGCGAGACGGGGGCCATGGTCCTCGACCTCACCGCCGACCGCGTCCTGCGCGTCAACGCCCGCTCCGGTTACCGGCTCATCAAGGCGTCGAGCGTCATCCTGGCCATGGGCTGCCGCGAACGGACCCGGGAGATGATCGAGATCCCGGGGACCCGGCCGGCCGGAATCTTCACCGCCGGCTCGGCCCAGAGCCTCGTCAACCTCCAGAACATCCGGATCGGGAACGAGACCGTCATCCTCGGGTCCGGGGACATCGGGCTGATCATGGCCCGGAGGCTGACGTTCGAAGGGATCGCCGTCAAGGGCGTCTTCGAGCTCCTGCCCTGGGCGAGCGGCCTCGAGCGCAACGTCCGGCAGTGCCTGATGGATTTCGGCATCCCGCTCGAGCTCTCGTCGACGGTCGTCGAGGTCAGGGGCCGGGACCGGGTGGAGAGCGTGGTCGTGGCCGGGGTGGACGGGGACCTCCGGCCCGTCCCCGGCTCGGAGCGCGAGGTCCGGTGCGACACGCTCCTCCTTTCCGTGGGGCTCATCCCGGAGAACGAGCTTTCGAAGAGGGCCGGCCTCGAGCTCTCCCCGCTCACCGGCGGGGCCGTCGTGGACGAGACCCTGATGACCTCCGTCCCCGGGATCTTCTCCTGCGGGAATGTCCTTCACATCCACGACGTCGCGGATTTCGCCTCCCATGAAGGGTTCGCGGCGGGGGCGTTCGCGGCCCGGTTCGCCCGCGGCGAGCTCCTCCCCGCGGCCAACCTCCGCGTCGCGCCGGGTCCGAATATCCGTTACGCCCTGCCCCAGCTCATCCGGCCGGGAACGGCCGACTTCGACCTGAGCTTCCGGGTGACCCGGCCCGTGCGGGCCTGCCGGGTCCTGGTCCGCGGCCGGAGCTCGGGGAAGGCTTATTTTAAGAAAAGGTACGGACGGCTGCTTCCCTCGGAGCTCCAGAAGATCAAGGTCCGTCCGGCCGTCGAGGAGGACTTGGAGGTCGAATGCCGTGAGTGACCATTCACCCGTGGACCGCTTGACCTGCATCCTCTGTCCGGTCGGCTGCGAGCTCGAGGTCCGCCGCACGGAGAGGGGCCTGGATATTCAGGGCCACCAATGCGAAAAAGGGATCGAATTCGCGACGGAAGAGGTCCTCTATCCCAAGCGCAACCTGGCGACCTCGGTCCCGGTCAAGGGGTCGGCCACGCGGCTCGTTTCCGTGCGGCTGAGCGACCGCGCGGCGAGGGAGATGATCTTCCCGATCCTCGCCGAGATCGCAAAGCTCAGGCCCGAGGCGCCCATCCGGCGCGGCCAGGTCCTCATCGCCGACGTCCTCGGGACGGGCGTCGACGTCATCGCTACCCGGACCGTCGAATAAGGACGGCCAGGGTTTCGAGGTGCGGCGTGTGGGGGAAGAAATCAAAGGGGGCGATCGTTTCGATCGCATAATCATGGGCGATGAACCGCTTCAGGTCCTTGGCCAGGGCCGCCGGGTTGCAGGAGACATAGGCTATTTTCGGGACGTCCAGGGCTAAAATGTGTTTCATGGCCTGCGGAGAGAGCCCGGGCCGGGGGGGATCGAGGACAAGGACATCCGGCGGCTCGCCGGACGGCTCTTTCAGGAAATCCTCGACCGTCCGGGCGACGAACGAGCAATTCCCGATCCCGTTCCCGGCGGCGTTCTCTTCGGCGTTCCGGACGTTCTCCGGGAGCGAGTCGACGCCGGTCACTTTCCCGGCCCCGCGGGCGAGGAAGATCTCGATGGCCCCGGAGCCGCAGTAAAGGCCCAGCACCCGGCTCTGGAGGGTCAGGCCGGCCAGCTCCGTGATCTTCCGGTACAGGAGCTCGGCCGCCGCGGTGTTCGTCTGGAAGAACGTCCGCGGACCGATCCGGAAGTCGAGGCCGCCGAGCTTTTCCCCGATCGCGAGTGGGCCCGAGAGAAGCCGGGTTTCGTCGAAGCCGACGATGTCCGACCTCCGGCCGTTCGCGACATGCCAGAAACTCTTCAGCCGGGGCGAAAGCACGGCCACCTTCCCGGCCAGGGCCTCGAAATCGGCCCGGGCGCCCGGCGCGGTCACTAGGAGGACCATGAGGTCGCCCGTCCGCTTGCCCTCGCGCAGGACCAGATGGCGAAGGCCCCCCCGGCCCGTCCTGGGGTTGTGGGCCGCGAGCCCACTCTCCCCGGCAAACTCGAGGACGGCCGGAAAGATCTCTTCGACCACGGGGCTGAAGATCGGACATTGGGTGAGGCCGATCGTCCGCCCCCTGGACTTGCGGCGGGGATCGCCCCTTTCGCGGAGACCGATCACGAGCTTTCCCCAGCTCTCGGCGAAGGCGAACTCCATCTTGTTTCGGTAATGATAAATGTCGGGCGACGGCGTGACGGGACGGATGCCGCCAGGGCCCGGCTCCGCTATGCCGGCCTCGTTCAGGACCCGCCGGAGGTGCCTCTCCTTGAGCTCGAGCTGCTTTCCGTAATCCATGTTCTGGAAGAGACAGCCGCCGCATTCCCCGAAGTGCGGGCAGCGGGGCTCGGCCCGTGACGGGGACCGTTTCTCCAAGCGGACGATCTCGGCCAACTCCGTGCCGCGGCTCTCTCCCACGACCTGGACCCGGGCCCTATCTCCGACGACCGCCCCGGGGACGAGGATAGTCTGTCCACCGTGCCTGGCGATTCCGGTGCTCCCCGGGAAGTCCAGGTCCTCGACGTCCAGGCTGAGGAGAGGGGCTCTGAACCGGGCCAACAGGGCCGCCACCTTCTTCACCGGAAAGCCGACGACGTTGTCGAAGTCGCCCTTGAGGCGGCGAACGAATTCGTCCCCGATGTCCTGGACGGCGTACGCCCCGGCCTTGTCCAGGAAGTCGTTCTTGTCGAGGTAAGTCTCGATCATCTCGTCGGACAGGGGGCGGAACGTCACGTAGGTCAGCTCGTAACCGGTGAGGAGCCGGTCCTCGTTCTGGTGATAGAACGCCAGGCCGGTGATCACGCGATGACGGCGGCCGGAGAGAAGCTTGAGCATGGCCCGGGCCGAGCCGCGGTCCCCCGGCTTCCCGAGGATCCGGTGCTCGAGGGCCACGACGGTATCGGCCCCGATGACGATGGCCTCCGGAAAGGACCCGGCGGCGGCCCTGGCCTTCAGGACGGCGGCCTCGACGGCGACTCTCACCGGGTCGGCCTGGGGGACCGACCTCTCATCTACGTCGATGGGGAAAACGTGGAAATCCGGCATGATACCGGCCATGAGCTCCCTCCGGCGCGGCGACCGCGAGGCGAGAACGATGTCCATCGAGGATCTTTTTACCATGATTCGTCGGGTGAGGCCAGGCCTGCGATCTCAGGGGGTCGTCCGCTTCCGGGCGCCGCGAGCCCCCGATCGTCCTCTCTCAGGCGCCCTCACCAGATGTGCGGCAGGAGCCGAAACTTAACCGCGTTGGCGTATTGTTTGTAGCCCTCGAGCTCGGCGATGAGGGTGTTATCCTCGAGAACGGTTCGGATGACCAGCAGCAGGGCGGCCACCGCGGAGGGGATGAGGGCCACGAAAGACCCCAGCAGAAGCGGCGCGCTCAGACCGAAGGTCAAACCCCCGAGATACCCCGGGTGCCGGCAATATCGATAGGGGCCTTCGCGGCAGACGGTGTGTCCTCTCTCCTCCTGAATCCGGACGACGCTCGAGAAAAAGTTGTTGACCCGCTTGGACCAGAGCATGAGGGACTGGCCCAGGCAATAGGCCACGATGACGCCGATATAGAACACCAGAGGCAGGTGGTGCGTCCAGTGTTTCCGCCCGGCGTCGAACCCGGCCAGAATGAGGGACAGGAAATAAAGGGGCGCAGAAACGGCCCAATAGACTTTATCCCAGGTCTTGATCTCCCCCCCCGGGAACATGCGTTCCCGTTGGAGGGACGGATTGTCCCGGAGGGACCAGTTGGTCAGGCCGATGAAGATGACATTGATCGCGATGTAGATCCAGGCCTGCCAGTAGTCGATCCGGCCGCCCGCGAGAAGGAGCAGGATGATGAGCCCGGTCACGCCGAGGATGCTCCGGAACCAGAGCTGGGCTTTCATTTTTTCTTTGTCCACGTCCCAACTCCCGGCGGGCCCGAGGCTCTGTCCGAATCCGGCAGATGATGCCGCTCGATCCAGAACCCGCACGCCTTGGATTCGCCCCCGCCGGACCGCACCACCGTGGCGACGAGCGCCACGCCCATCACGATCACTTTATTGGAGTCCGCGGAAAAAAGCAATGCCGTCTTTCCGTCCGAGAAGAGATCGTCAACCTCCAAATCCGCCTGGACACGTTGGACAGGCGGGAGGCCATCCGGAAGAAGCTGGACGAACGCATCACCGGGCCTGAGAAGTGAGGGGATCGACCGGACCCCATACGGGAATTCGCCCGCCTCTCGCGGCCGGGAGGCGGGCCTTTTTTTGGGGCACGGTTGCCTCGGAGGAGCCGTCTCGCTTAGAATATCACCGGAGGCCATCGCGTGAGCCGGTATGCCATAGGGATCGACCTCGGCGGGACGAAGGTCGAAGCCTGTCTCGTGGACGAGAGCCGGCAGATCCTCGCCCGCAAGCGCCGGCTGTCCGAGCCGGGGCTCGGCCGCGATAAGGTTGTGGCCAACATCCTCGGCCTCGTCGCCGAGACGGCCGGCGGCGCCCCCTACGAAGCCGCCGGCATGGGTACACCGGGCACCTACCACCCGGGCGACGACATCATGTACGGGGCGCCCCACACGCCGCTTTACGAAAAGCCCGGCCTCATCAGCCTTCTCCGGTCGAAGCTCGCGGTCCCCCTCGTCGTCGAAAACGACGCCAACTGCCTGGCTCTGGCCGAGTTCTTCGCCCAGTGCCACGGCCGTTTTTCGACCGTCATGGCCGTCATCCTCGGCACCGGCATGGGTTCCGGCTTGATCCTCGGGAACAGGCTCCACCGCGGCCCGAACGGGAACGCGGGCGAGATCGGCCACACGTCGATCGACATCGACGGCCGCCCCTGCGAATGCGGCCGGAAAGGCTGCGGGGAGGCTTACCTCTCAGGGCCCAGCTTGACCCGGCGCTACCGGGAGCTATCCGGAGAAACCCTGGCCCCCCAGGAGATCTACGGGCTTTTCGAGAAAGGGGAGCCGCAGGCCCTGTCTCTTTTTGAGGAATCCTGCCGGATCATGGGCGAGCTCTTCGCCGATTGCGTCAACATCCTCGACCTCGAGGCGATCATCCTCGGCGGCGGCGTTTCGAACATCCCGCTCTGGTACGACCGTGTCCCTCCATATATGAACAAATCCCTGTTCGGCATCCCGGGCCGGCGGATCCCCATCATGAAGGCCGTCCTGGGGGATTCCGCAGGCGTCCTCGGCGCGGCCTTTCTCGGCCTCCGGGAAATGGGCCTGATTGAGTTCTAAAAAAGGGGCCGAGAAGAATGGCCGGAACGTGATAAAGCGGTTAAGCCTTCTCTCATCGTTTTTAAGTAAATCAGCGGACGCAGGGGGGATGTCCCGGAGAAAACACTGAGCGCGACGCGGGCACGGATGGAAAAGAGGGATAGTCCCTAGAACAAAATACTCAGAAACTCGTTTCAGATATTTACCAGAAGTGCGGCTCCGAGCCGCTCCGCCACACTCCTGCTGGTCGCTCCTCAGAATCCGCTCCGTGCCGGAGGGACTCCCTCCGAGTTCGCAACCTCCAGAAGAAACGATGAGGGAACTGCGCTAAAAACCGCGATCGGGAATGGAGGCCGATCCCGAGGCCCCGACGAGGAACCTTATTGATACTTCCCCATGATGTAGTTCTCGAGGTTCTCGATCGTCACTTTCTGGTGGCCGATGATGGCCTTGACGACGTCGCCGATGGAAATGACCCCGGCGAGCTTCTCGTCCTGGCGGACCGGCAGGTGGCGGATATGCTTGTCGGTCATGAGGGCCATGCATTCGTCGGCCGTCGTGTCTAGGTTGACTCCGTAAACCGGGGACGTCATGATATCGCCGACCGTGGTGTCCTGGGATTGCCGTCCCATCAGGGCGATCTTCCTGGCGTAGTCGCGCTCGGACATGATCCCGACGATACCGTCCTTTTCAAGGACGATCAGGGCGCCGATGCCTTTTTCGGCCATGAGCTTGAGGGCGTCGAAGACCTTGGCGTCCGGCGATATCGTCCAGACCTTGGAACCCTTCTCCGAGAGGATCTCTTTCACGGTGATCATGATGGCCCTCCAGTCGGGTTTTTCCCGTCGCTTTTCAAGGCGCTTTTTATATAGCCGAACCCGCCCGCGTTGTCAATCGAAATACCCGGTCCAGGTCGTCCCGGTTAAGGCCCTGTTCGATCGCGACCCTGGCCACGGCCCGGGCCACCGTTTTGTGGAGGTTCTTGTCCAGCGGATTGGGGATGATGTCCCCGGCCGGGGCGAAGCCGGCGATGGCCTCGGCCGCGGCGATCAGCATCTCCCGGGTGATCCGGGGGACGTTGGTGTCCACGGCCCCCCTGAAGATCCCCGGGAAGCCGAGGACGTTGTTGACCGACTTCCCGTCCGCCACGCAGGCCGTGCCGTGCCGTGCTGGTCGTCGTGCATGACGGGGATGTCGACCGCATCCTGGATGCGGCGCTCGATCTCGAAGCAACGGGGCGCCGAGATGTCCTCGAGCCGGATGGCGCTGAAGGTCGGAGAGATGTGGACGACCGTCCGGATGATCTCCTCCGGGTCCTTGGTGTTGAGAAGGATGGGCATCCCCGAGAGACCGGTCAGGGTTTCGAGCAGGCTCGCCTTGCCCTCCATGACCGGCATGGCGGCCAGGGGGCCGATGTCGCCCAGGCCCAGCACGGCCGTGCCGTCGGTGACGATGGCGACCAGGTGGCGGCCCAGGTTGCCGGGGGTCTGAGTCAGCCGGCACCGGAAAGTCCGAGTGATTTTGCCGTCCCACCACATGTTCGGGCTCCTTTGAGAATGGGAACTTGGCGCTATTATAGCCCTTTTGCCGGAGGGGCGAGAAATGCGGGAAGCTGCGAGGTTTTATTCGATGAGGAGGAAGGCGTAGCGGTTCATCGTCTGCTTGTAATCGGAGAGGACCTCGATCGGATAGCCCAGCTTCCGGACGGTGGTATAGACGTCGACCCCTAGGGCGTCCGGCGTCGGCCGGGCCTGCTTGGGGTCCTTGCAGCCAGCCCGATTTCCCGAGCACTCAAGGCAAATGTTGCAGCTGTCCATGTAGAGGAGGAAAGCCTTGAAGAATCCGGCCATGAACACTTCCCGTTCGAGCTTGAGGAGGTCGATGTTGATCTTCCGGCTCCAGGCGTGCCGGTCTTCGGGCCGGTCGACCTTTTTTTCGAAGTGGAAGACGACGGCCCGGTCATACTCCCGGAAGAACCGTTCGCACGCCTCGACGGCCGGGGCGTTCGGAGGACAGGTGGCCGTCCGGCCGTATTCCACGCAGCCGTACAGGCATTTCATCCGAACCCACTCGCCCAGGATGATGTCTTTGGGATCGATCCAGCGGAAGTCCGCGAATCCATGTTCCCTGAAAAGACCTTCGAGATCGACCTGGCCGTCCTGCTTCCGCGTGCGCGGGCGGTGGGATTGAGGGCGGCGCGTCGGATTCATGGACCTCAATATATCATACTTTTCCGGCAAATACGAAAGGACCGAGGTCGAACCTGAGTTGTCGATCGACCGGGAGCGGGGGCATCTGGCCTTTTCCCTGCCCCTCGGCTATAATTTAAAAACATGAGAAAACAGTCGGCCTCGGCCGGCACGGTCAGGGACTTTCCGGGCGGCCTCGGCCGTTTCGCGGTCGTGCTGGTCCGTCCGGACAGCCCCGAGAACATCGGCCTCGCCGCCCGGGGGATGGCCAACACCGGGTTCACGGACCTTCGGCTCGTCGGCCTCGACAGGCTCAAAGCCCCTGCCTTCCGGACGGCCGTCCACGCCGAGGCCGTCCTCGACGGCGCCCACTTCTGCGGGACCCTGTCCGAAGCCGTGGACGGGCTGCACGTTGTCCTCGGGTCGACGGCCCGGATCCGCCGGGATTTCCCTCTGGTCACGATGCAGGACGCCGTCCGGCAGATCGCCGAGTATCCCCCCGAAACCAAGATCGGCCTCGTCTTCGGGAACGAGAGGACAGGCCTGACCTCGGAAGAGATCGGCCTTTCGAATGTCCGTTTCCGCATTCCCCAGGCGGCCAGGCAGCCGTCCTACAACCTGGGAGTCGCCGTGACATTGACCCTCTTCGAGATCGCCGGCGGCCGGGAGCCGCCTCCCGTCGTCCGGCGGGACCTGCCCCTGACGAGGGCCGAGCAAGAAGAGGCCGGCCGGCGATTCGGCGAGATGCTGGACGGCCTGGGCTTCATGCGCGACACCAACCGGAGTTTCATTACGGAAAGGGTCCGGGACATCTTCCGGCGGATGGTCCTGACGGGCAAGGACAGGGACGTCATCCTGGCCATGTTCCGGAAGGCCCTCCTGGGCCGTCCCGGGAAGAAAACATGCGAAAGGAGCCGGCATGGCAGCGAATGACCTCAAGGTGATCTTCGGCGAGGGATGGAAAATCAACGTCGCACACAAGGGCTTCACGATCCGGACCGACCAGCCGGCGCACCAGGGCGGCGGCGGGACCGCTCCCGCGCCCTTCGATTATTTCCTGGCCTCCATCGCGGCCTGCGCCGGGTTCTACGCTCTCGAATTCTGCCGGGCGCGCAAGATCCCGACGGACAAGCTCGCTGTGTCCATGAGCACCGAAAAAGGGGAGGTTTCCAAGATGATCGACAAGGTCACGATCCAGGTTGACCTCCCGGCCGGCTTCCCGGAAAAATACAAGGCCGCCATCGTCAAGGCCATCGACCTCTGCACGGTCAAAGCCCACATCGTCCGCCCGCCCGCGTTCGAGATCGTCACCCGGCTCGGGGACTAGGGCGTCCGGAATGGCGATCCTGGCGGGACTTTTCCTCGGCATCGCGGCGGCCGTGCCGGTCGGGCCCATCGGCATCCTGGCCGTGACCGAGCGGTGCCGCTACGGCTTCCGCCGCGGTTATTCGGGGGCCCTGGCCTCGTCCGCCATGGAGGTCCTCTACAGCCTGGCCGCGATCCAAGCCGCGGCCTTCGTCAACAGTTTCATCCTGAAGTATTCCCACATCATGAAGTTGGCCGGGACGGCCGTGCTCGTATTCGTGGGTGTCGGCATTATCCGTCAGGCCAGGACATTCGACCCGGTGGTCGTGTTCTCCTGCAAAGAAAAGAAGGAACTTCACCCCGTCTGGAAAACCGTCCTCCTCTATGTTTCGAGCCCGACGGTCCCGGCCTTCTGGTTAGCCGCCGCGGCCCTGGTCGTGGCCCATCACTGGGTCGAACGCGGGCAACCATCGGCCATCCTTTTCGCCCTGGCCTGCGGAGCGGGGAGCGCCTTCTGGTATTTCATCCTGCTGCGGCTCATCCTCAGGACGCCCGAGAAGGTCGAGGCCCGGGTGTTCCGGGCGATTTTCCTTGTTCTCGGACTCCTCCTCCTCGTCCTGGCGGCCCTCAACGTCCTGTCGATCTGGGCCAAGTTCCCGGCCGGGCTGAAGATCGTCTGACCCGGGCCGCCGGCCCGCTTCCGCTCTTCTTATTCGGTCCGCGGCCGGGCGCTCGTCGGCGCATCTTACTGGGCTTGCGGCAGCCAGAGATAATAGAATCCCGTCTTGAGGACGGCGAGATAGGATTCCAGGACTTTCTTGTCGAGCGGGGAGAAGTCGCCGAGCTGGGCCGCATAGATATTGGTTTTGCTCAGGGGATAGTAGGTGTAGGCGACGAGGCGGGCGGATTTGAGGCCGGCCATCGCCAGGGCCTTCTTGTAGGCGTCGTCGAAATAACCAATCCCGTCGATGAGCTTGAGCTTGAGCGCTTGAGGGGCCGTGTAGACGCGGCCGTCGGCGATCCGCCTGAGCTCGTCCGCCGCGATCCTGTCCTTCCGGTTCGCGGCGACGGCGCTCAGAAAATCCTGATAATACTCGTCGATGATCGCCTGGAACATCCTTTTCTCCTCCGCGGTCATGTCCCTGAAGGGACCGCCCGAGTCCTTGGCTTCACCGGACTTGATGACATTGACCTTGACGCCGACCTTGGCCATCAGGTCCCCGAAATTGGGGAAGATGGAGATGACCCCGATGCTCCCGGTCAGGGTCGTGGGATGGGCCATGATATAATCGCAGGCCGAGCCGATATAGAAGCCGCCCGAAGCCGCGATCCCCATCATCAGGCCGACGACGGGCTTCTTCGTTCTGTCCTTGAATTTCAGGACCTCGTGGTAGATCATGTCGCTCGCGGTGACCTCTCCGCCGGGCGTGTCCAGACGGAGGATGACCGCCTTCACCTGGGGATCCTGGGCCGCCCGTTCCAGCCGCTCATAAACCCGGGAGACGGCGTTCTTTTCCCTGGAGAAAAGGCTTGTGTTGATGACCGAGGAGATGACCCCTTCGATGTCGATCATCAGGACCTTGTCCTTGGCCGGGCTCTGGATGAGCGTCACTTCGGCGAGTTTCTCCTGGCCCAGGAAATCCAGGTGGATATTCGGGGAGCAGCCGGCCAGGGCCGCAAGAATCATAAGAATGGAAATTGCCGACTTTCGCATCTCCTCCTCCTTAAAAGCGGCGGGTAATTGTTCGTTTTAACATGTCGAATGAGTTGTGAGCCGGCCACGGTCAGTCGGGGGACGCGAACTTCTTCTTGCTCCTTCTCCCCGGAGGACAGATGATCCTGATCGCCTTTGGAAGGACCTTGAATTCGATCCGGTCGCGGTTTCCGAGGAATTCGCCGTTGTACTGGATGGGAAGGTCCAGGCCCTTGATGACCACCCGTTTGGCCTTGAAATGCTGCTGCCGCCTCTGGTAGAGGCCGAGATAGATCAGCGGGAAAAGGAGCGTGTACTTGACGGGCCCCAGCTCGAAGAGGGTGATGTCCAGATAGCCGTCGTCGACGCGGGCCCTCGGTGCGATATGCCAGCTGTAGCCGAAATAGTTCGTCTTCGTGACGATGCAGTCGAAGAATTTCGAGCGGACGGTCTTGTGCTCGAAGGGGCCGTGCCGGTCGGTCCCGTCGTAAAGCTCGATTTCCTTCTCGTCGGTCCGTGAGCCATAGATCCGCCGGGCCGCCAGGAAATGCCCCCAGATCCCTTCAATGGAGTGCTGGAGCTTCTCGCTGGTAACCCGGGCGGTGGCCCCGACGCTGGCGAAGGCCGCGTGCCGGCCCTCGACCTCGAGGAGATCGATCGTCCGGGGCACGCCGGCGGCCAGACGGTCGATCGCGCGACGCGGGTTCTTGGGGATGCCGAACGATTTCCGGAAGGCGTTGCCGCTACCGAAGGGGATGACGCCGAAGAGAACGTCCGTCGCTTTCCCGGCTTCGAAGATGCCCTGCAGGGTGTCTGCGACCGTCCCGTCGCCGCCCATGGCCACGATGACGTCGGCTTCGTTCGAGGCCTTTTTGGCCCGTTCGACGGTCGTCCTCGTGTCCCCGAAGACGTCATAGATCTCCCCCGGAAGCTTCTTCTGGAGGTAGGCCCTGAGCATCTTCCGCCGGAGCCACTTGGAGTTGGCGGCCCGGGGGTTGATCAGGCAGGCGACCCTGCCCCATTTAGTCTCTTCAGTCATGACTCATCCCACCACCTCATCTTATAACACGGGGGAGGGGTCCTGTCAAAGCCGCGAGGAGGCCGCGAGGAGGACGGGGTTATCCCGCCGATGGAGCGTCCGGCTTCCGCCTTTTCCAGAGGAGAGAGACCGAATAGACCTTGACGACGATGAGGGCCAGGGCCATGACCAGGGCCGCGACCCAGAGCTTCGGCAGGAAGATCAGGGTCAGGGTGACGGGGGTGGAGTTGGCAATCTTGGCCGGCGGGCTGAAATTGAGGGCGTAGACCCGGCGGTCGACCCGGTCGAAGTAATTGATCGAGATGATATCGTACTTGACGAACTGATAGCTCAGGTAGAGATCCACGAAGGCGAAATCCAGGATATAGACGACGACGGGAAGAGCGAGACCGGGATGGAAATGGACAAAATTGATGAAGAAGAAGAGGATCTCGACCCGGTCGGCGATGATGTCGATCTCGGCGCCGAGGACGGTCTCCTGCCGGAAGGTGCGGGCGAGCCAGCCGTCGAGGGTATCCCCGGCCCAATGGACCGCCAGCCCGACGTAATTGTAGAGCTCGCGGTGCCCGGCCGCCGCCAGGGCGAAAAAGACAAGGCAGGCGGAGAGGCGGATGAGGGTGATGACGTTGGGCTCGCTATAGTAGGACCCGGGGCTTCTTGGCCGCATATTTTATTCCCTCTTCAGGCATCCGGCGTTTACCATATAATAAAGGGGTCTTTGGGGTCAAACCTTCACGTTGACGGGTCTGACCCCATTCGGCAGAGATGAGCCCGTCCGGTTTGCCTGGCCGGGGCCCTTGGGCTAAAATGGAAATCGCGAGCATGAGCGACCTCGAAAGAACTGTCGTCAGCAAGGGCCGGAGGTTCCTCCTCCGGGTAGAGACGTCCCACGAGGCCCGGGATTACCAGAAGTATGAGGACATCCGGAACAAGATCTGGGGTTTCCCCGACGACCATCTGGCCGGGACCCGGAACATGATGTGCGAGAACTTCCTGGCCGAGGGCGGCAGCCTTTTCATCGGGGCCTTCGCCGAGTCCCCGGGCGGGGGCTTCGCCGTGGACGGGGAGAGCCTGGCCGGGTTCTGCTACGGGTTTGTGGGCATCGTGGACAAGGAGATGGGCTTCCGCGACCTCTCGAACCTCCGCTTCTATTCGCAGTTCGCCGGCGTCCGGCGGGAATACGAGGGCTGTGGGTTGGGGGTCCTGATGAAGGAGTTCCAGCGCGACATCATCCTGGGCCGCTTCGGCATCGGCGCCGTGATCTGCACCTATGACCCCCTGACCGGGGTCAACGCCCGCCGGAACGTCCACCAGTTCGGCATGGACGTCCTGGAATACAGGGTGGCGACCTACGGCGAGTACGGCGGGCTCCTCAACCGGTCCGACGTCGCCTCCGACCGGTTCCTCATGTCCTGGGATCTGACCAAGACGCCGAGGGGAAATCCGCCGCCGCCCGACCCATCCCTTCGAGAGGCCGGCCGGATCTTCCACGTGGACAGACACTGGATCAAGGGGCGGATCTCGGATCTCGAACTTGAAGTCGTCCGGACCGCGGACCTTGATTCCCACCAGGCCAAGTTATTGGTGCAGATTCCCGTTGATTTTTACCTCATGCTCCAGGAAACGGATGTCGCGGATCCTGACGTCCGCCGGATCCCCGTCGAGTGGCGGCTCCAAACCCGGCACGCTTTCCGGACGCTTTTCGCCCGGGGCTACCGGGTCACGGACTTCCTGAGCAAGGAAGGGAACCCGCCCGCCAACTATTACCTCCTGCGGAAGGGCTGAGCGAACAGCCCGGCGGTCCGGAATGGCTGGAGACGCGCGAGGCGGACAGGCCTCTGGACGAAGCCGTGCCACGTGATATAATCGCTCCTTCGTGAGAAAAATCGCCTTATGAAGAGATTTTTTCCGACCACGCGCGTTCAAGGAGTTCCAATGAAAACCAAGTCTTTTGCGCTCATCATTCTGGGCCTTTCCCTGCTCGCCTCCGGGGCCGGCTGGGCCGATCAGAAACCGGCGGGGGTCGAGGAAAGGGCCCGGGCTCTGCACCGGAAGATCCTCACGGTCGATACCCACTGCGACACGGCCTTCAATCTCCTGCGGTCCGACTGGAAGGTCGGCGACCGCCACGACCCGCTGAAGCGGGAGAGCGGCAAGATCGATCTTCCCCGGATGCGGGAGGGGGGCCTCGACGCGGAATTCTTCGCCGCGTTCGTCGGTCAGGGGCCGCGGACCCCGGAAGGATACGCCAAGGCCAAGGAGGCCGCGGTCAAGATCATCGACGCCGTCGCGAAGATGACGGCGGACTATCCCGGGATGATCGGGCTCGCCCTGGCGCCCGCGGACGCCTACCGGCTCAAGCGCGAGGGAAAGCTCACGGCCTTCATGGGCATGGAGAACGGCTACCCCATCGGCCTGGACCTTTCCCTCGTCGAGTTTTTTTACAGGAAGGGCGTCCGCTACATCACCCTCTGCCACACTTCGGACAACGATATCTGCGATTCGTCGACCGACCGCAAGGACACCGAAGACAAGGGCCTGACCGAGTTCGGCCGCCGGGTCGTCGCCGAGTGCAACCGGCTGGGCATGATCGTGGACGTGTCCCACGTTTCGGACAAGTCCTTCTATGATGTCCTCCAGCTGACGAAGGCGCCCGTCATCGCCTCCCATTCGAGCGCCCGGGCCGTCTGCGACAACCCGCGGAACCTCTCGGACGACATGCTCCGGGCCCTCAAGAAGAACGGCGGTGTCATCCAGATCTGTTTCCTCGGAAACTACGTCAAGAAACCGGCCCCGAACCCCGAGCGGGACAAGGCCCTCAAGGAGCTCGAATCCAGATACGGAAACTTCCGGGCCGTCCGGGACGAGGCCGTGCGCGAGAAAGCCATGGCGGAATACGCCGCGATCAACGAGAAATTTCCCCAGGACAAGCCGACCGTTAAGGACCTCGTCGACCACATCGACCACGTCCGGAAGACGATCGGGGTGGATGATGTCGGGATCGGCACGGATTTCGACGGCGGCGGCGGGGTCTCGGGCTGCGACGACGTGAGCGGCATGATCCATGTGACCGAGGAACTCATCCGCCGTGGATACACGGACAAGGAGATCGAGAAGATCTGGGGCGGGAACTTCATGAGGGTCTTCAACAGGGTCATTGAGCTCCGGAAAAAATAGCCAGGAATATGTAAAATAAATTTACAGTCCGGGTCTGTATTTCCCCGGCGGCGTCCATTCTTCATCCGTTCCAGGACGGGAACCGCCGCATCCTCCTTGGCATGAACCTTGCTCTTTTACCATCCCTATGATCTGAGCTCGAATGACGCCCCCTGCATGGGGTGCAATTTCCGCGGATTTTGGCTAAGATGATGGATATCCCATGTTGAACGCGCGCCGCCTCATCGGCTTCCCCCTTTTTTTCCTCTGCCTGGCCGCCGTCGGGACGGCCGGACTCCTCCTTCGAAAAAGCCCTGAGGAAAAGCCTCAGGCCGGCGGCACCCTGGTGATCAAGGCCTATCAGACCCCCTTCAATCCGGTCTTCGATCCGGCCGCGTCGGCCTCGCACTATTTTGTGATCGAGCAGCTCTTCGACGGGCTGGTCAAATTCGACAACAATTTCGGGATCATCCCCGCCTTGGCCGAGTACTGGACGATCTCGGACGACGGGAAAAGAATCACTTTTTACCTGCGCAAGGGCGTCAGGTTCCATCACGGCCGGGAGATGACGGCCGAGGACGTCAAGTTCTCGCTGGAGCGGCTGATCCAGAACCGTCCGGGGAACACGTGCTACCAATATTTCACGGGGAAAGTCGCCGGCTCCGAGGATTTCCGGCAGGGGAAGGCGGCTGAGGTCAGCGGCTTTCGGGTCCTGGACAGATACACGTTCGAGATCCAGTGGATGCGGCCCTCCGTCTCTGGCCTTTACCTGCTGGGCATGTATTACTGCAAGATCCTGCCGAAGGACCTCCTCTTGGCCCAAGGCAGCGACTTCTTCCAGAAGCCCGTCGGGACGGGTCCTTTCAAGTTCTCTTCCTGGCTGCGGGACGAGCGGAACCCGAGGCTCGGGGCCCTGGGCGTCCGGCTGGAGAGGAACTACCTGTATTTCGGGAAAAAACCCTACCTGGACGCCCTGGAGTATTCGCCCAATTTCACCGATAGCCAATTCCAGGACGGGCTCGTCCATATCGTCCCGGTGACGTCCGATAGCCTCCTCGGGAAAAGGCTCCAGGTCCTGGAGAACAATTCGCTCCGGTCGGCCTCGCTGGCCCTGAGCTGCCACATCCCCCCTCTGGACCGGGCGGAGGTCCGGAAAGCCCTGGCCCTGGGGATCAACAAGGCCAGGCTGACCGAAGCCGCGTATTCCGCCTCTTCCGTCCCCCAGGTGACGCAGAACTACATCCCGCCCCTTCTGCCCGGATTTTTCCCGAGGGACATGAGCCCCGTCTGCGATCCGGAAAAGGCCCGGATGCTGCTGGCCCGGCTCCTGCCCGAGACGGGCGGCCGCCTGACCTTGACCCTGGCCTTTGTCCTGCCGAAAAGGGACGTCGACCTGAACTTCAGCAGGGAGCTCGAGAGGGAGCTCGAAGCGATAGGTGTCAAGCTGGTCGTGAGATACCTCAAGGCGGCCGAGAACATCCGTGACATCCACGGCCCGTACCTGAAGCTCCTGGAGTGGAACATGGACTTCCCGGACCCCGAGAACGTCATCCTGCCCCTTTTCGGCTCCCGGTCCCTCACGAACCAGCTCAATTCCCATTACTCGAACTCCCGCCTGGACGCCCTGCTCGAGCAGTCCGAGGTCGAGCCGAGCTGGGAGCGGCGGACCGACCTTTTCCGGCAGATGGAGCAGGTCCTCTATGAGGAGATCCCCGCGATCCCGCTCTTTTCGGAGCGGGTCAGGATCGCGCTTCGTCCGGTGGTCCGGGGGGCGAAGCTCCCGGCCCTGGGCTTCTTTTTCCTGGACACCAAGGAGATCTGGCTGGATCGAAGAGAAAAATCCGATGAAGATTAAGCTGTCGATCTACAAGCGTCTCGTCTTCTGGATCACCCTCCTCGTCTGTATCCTGGTCGGGGCCGTCCTGTTCGTCATCCAGCGGCGCGAGGTCCGGACGCTTTTCGAGCAGGCCCGCGGCCGGGCCGTCCTGATCGCCAGGCACATGGCCGAGATCAATCAGCAGCCGCTCGTCCGGTACGATACCGAGACCATCCAGGCGAACATCAATCAGCAGGTCGACGACCAGCTGCCGTACATCATTTTCTACGACCGGTCCGGGGCGCCCTTCGTCGCCAACGAGATGGTCCGGTCCCAGGCCGACATCCTGGGCCGCAGTCATTTCGACGAGGATGTCCAGCCGGATGCCGAGTTCACCGCGACCCGGCGCATCCGGCTCCAGGACCGGTGGCTGAGGGTCCTCGAAGTCGAGATCCCCGTCTTCCTGCCGGGGAGCGTCAGGAAGTGGGCTTCGGTCAAGATCGGCCACTCCCTTGAGCCCATGTATGCCGACCTCCGGTCGGTCCGGGTCGTCCTCATCCTCGTCGCGTTCGGCGGCTTCCTCCTGGGCGTTCTCGGAGCCACCCTCCTGGCGAAAAGGATCACCCGGCCTCTCCGGAAGCTCGTCGAGGGCACCGTCAGGCTCTCGAAGGGCGATTTTTCCCAAGCCATCGATATCCCGCCCGGGGACGAGATCGGCGAGCTGGCCCGGAGCTTCAACGACATGACCGGCCAGCTCCTCCAGACGCGGGAGAGGATGGCCTCGGCCAACCGGAGGCTCGTCCAGGCCGAAAAGCTGGCCGGCATCGGGCGCCTGGCGGCGACCATCGCCCACGAGATCCGGAACCCGCTGACCTCGGTCAAGCTCAACATCCAGAAGATCGCCGAGGACGAAAAGCTCGGCGAGGCCGAGCGGGAACACCTCGGGCTCTCCATGGAAGGCATCGGCCAGATCGAGAAATTCATCAAGGAACTCCTCTATTTCACCCGGGTCGCGGACCTCAACCTGGACCGCTTCCCGCTGGAACAGGTCCTCGAGGAGTCCTTCAAGATGCTCAAGGACACGCTGGGCCAGAAGGGGATCAGCATCGAAAAGAGTTACGCCCCCGGCCTGCCGCCCGTCCTGGTGGACGGCGACAAGATGAGGCAGGTCTTCCTCAACGTCCTGCGGAACGCGGAGGAGGCTCTCGACGCCGGCGGGCGTATTTCCGTTTCGACGGGCATGGCGGCCGAGGGCGGACAAAAAAGGATCCGGGTGCGGATCTCGGACGACGGCCCGGGCATTCCCGAGAAGGACCGGGACAACATCTTCGAGCCCTTCTTCACCACCAAGCCCTCGGGGTTCGGGCTGGGGCTCGCCAACGCCCGGAAGATCGTCGAGCAGCACAACGGGACCATCAAGCTCGTCCGGAAGCGGGGCCGGGGAACCTCGTTCGTCATTCTCATCCCGTGCGAGGAGGGGACATGAAATCCATCCTGATCATCGAAGACGACGCCCTGGTCCGGCGGACCCTGACGTCCCAGCTCGCCAAGGGGGGCTTCGAGGTCATCGCCGCCGAGAACGGCGAGGGCGGGGTCCGGGCCTACGTCGAGAGCAATCCCGACCTCGTCCTCCTGGACATCCGGCTGCCGGACATCGACGGGCTGGAGGTCCTGCGCAAGATCAAGGAGAGGAACCGGCGGGCCATCATCCTCGTCATGACGGCCTTCGACGACATGAAGACGACCGTCGAAGCCGTCAAGCTCGGCGCCTACGAGTACCTCGTCAAACCTCTCAACACCGCCGAGCTCGGCCTGACCATCGAAAAGGCTTTCCAGGTCCGGGCCCTGGAGGAGAAGGTCAGCTACCTCGTCGAAGAGAAGCAGAAGGAGTACACGATCGACAACATCATCGGTCACTCCCCCCAGATGAGGGGGGTTTTCAAGATGATCGGCTCGGTGGCCAACACCCGGACCAACATCCTCATCCAGGGCGAGAGCGGGACGGGCAAGGAGCTCGTGGCCAAGGCCATCCATTACAACAGCCCTTATCGGGACGAGCCGTTCATCGTCATCAACTGCTCCGCCATCTCCGACACGCTCCTCGAGAGCGAGCTCTTCGGCCATGTCAAGGGCGCGTTCACCGACGCCGTCTGCGAGACGAAGGGCAAGTTCGAGATCGCCGGGAAGGGGACCCTCTTCCTGGACGAGGTCGGGGACGTTTCCCCCAGCCTCCAGTCCAAGCTCCTCCGGGTCATCGAGACCAGGGACTTCATGAAGGTCGGCGGCGAGAAGGTCCTCAAGACCGAGGCCCGGATCATCGCGGCCACCAACCAGAACCTCCGGGCCCTGATCGAGAAAGGCCGGTTCCGGGAGGACCTCTATTACCGGCTCAAGGTCGTCGAGATCATGCTGCCTCCGCTCCGGGAGAGGCGCGAAGACATCCCGGACCTCACGGCCTACCTCCTCGAGAAGATCAACCGCGACCTCCGCCGGAATGTCCGGAAGGTCCCGCCCGACGTCATGAAGCTTCTCACGGACCTCCCCTGGCGGGGCAACGTCCGGGAGCTCGAGAACGCCCTGACCCGGGCCGTCATCCTGGCCAAGGGGGACATCGTCCTTAGGGAGAACCTGCCGGTCGACCACGACGAGAAGAGTTCTTTTCCAAGCGAGCTCGTCTCTCTCGACCAGGTCGAAAAGAGCTACATCCGGCACGTCCTCAGCGCGGTCAAAGGCAGCAAGACCAGGGCCAGCCAGATCCTGGAGATCAGCCGTCCCACTCTGGACAAGAAGATCAAGGACTACGGTCTGGATACCGACGTCTGATCGTGCCGGACTCGGGCCCGCCGGTGTAAATGAAGTTTACAGGCGGAAAGGAATTTTGCCTCCGGCGGGGCGGCTTTCGAGGAGACATCAGGGGCTGGCGGGTGGCACAAAATATGCATCAGAAATGGGCGTGATGCGAAAGGTCGATCAAAAGGTTCATTCCCCGATACCCTTCCATAACCCTCCTTCTTTTTGTTCCGGAGCGAGGGGTGCCCCGGGGGCACCCCTCCTCTGTTTTTCCTGACCGGCGGAATTCAACTCAGACCCTGAGACCGTCCCGGGACCCTTTCGGCGGGTTTCTTCGCCCAGAACGTCCCGAAGATCGTATCGCTCCAGACGAGCTCGCAGTGGACGAAGCCGGCGGCCCGCAGCCATCCCAGCCACGCTTGCTGGGAAACGGGGAAGTAGGCCGGGCGGTTGTGGAGGTGCCATTCCTGGATATCCTGCCTCCTGGCCCCCATCCCCATGACGTCCCGCTCCCATTGCTTCCAGACCCCGTCCCCGGCCGGAGCCACGTCCAGCATGACGGAGAAGGCAAAGATGCCTCCCGGCTTGAGGGACCAGAAGACGTTCCGGCAGACGGCTTCTTTTTCCTCGGGGGAGGCCAGGAAGTGGAGGGCCAGGTTGGAAAGGACGTAGTCGAACGCCGTCGCCCTCGCGTAGCGGGTGATGCTCCGGCACTCAAGCTCCACCCACTCGGCCGAGCGGCCGAGCCGTTCCCTGGAGGCCTGGATCATGGACGGCTCAGGGTCCACCGACGTCAGCCTGATGTACGGCTTCTCCTCGAGGAGGCGGGCGCTGAGGATCCCGGTCCGGCAGCCCAGTTCGAGAACGGGAGAGCAGTCCTCCTCCATGAGGAGCATGGATTCGAGGAGCGATTCCAGGATATCGGCCTGGCAGGGGACGAAATAGCGGATCTCCCTGTCGAAGGCCTCAGGGTTGCGGACGAGGTGCTGGCGCCCGGGTTCCGGGCGGACTGGGGCTTGCGACTCATCCATCAGGACCTGATCCTCCGCGGGCTTCGAATTCCGCCTCTTTTTTAGTCGGACGGCCGGGGCGGATTCCGCAAAGTTGCCTACGTTGGCGGTCTGGGGGATCCTGAGGCGCGCCTGCGGGAACGACCTGAGGATCCGGCGATCGCCGCCCGTATCTCTCTGATATAATGAAACGTCGGAGACGACCAGGATGACGAACCGGGCCATTCTCGAGCGGATCGAAAAAGGGCTGTGGATGCCTCTTCCCGGCATCCCCGCCCAGCTTCGCATGGCGCCGGACCCCCGCCCGCAGGGCCACAAAGCCTATTTCGAGGTCGAGGGAACCTGTCTCAAGGCGGGCGTCCTCCTCCTCCTCTACGAAAAAGGAGGACGGCTGCACCTCCTCCTGACCCGGAGGACGGAACGGGTCCTCCACCACCCCGGCCAGATCTCCTTTCCGGGCGGGGAGCAGCATCCGGGGGAGTCCATCGAAGCCACGGCCCTCCGCGAAACGAAGGAAGAATTGGGAGTGGACCTCGAGGTGGCGCGGACCCTGGGCCGGCTGACCCCGCTGTACATCGCGCCGAGCAACTATTGCGTTTATCCGACCGTGATTTTTCTTCCCGGCGAGCCGCTCTTCAGGCCCCAGCCCGACGAAGTGGCCGAAATCATCGAAGTCCCGGTCAGCCATCTGGCGGAGCCGGCGAATCGCCGCCGGGAGATTTGGACGATCGGTGACAGAACGGCGAATGTCCCTTTCTACGAATTCCAGGGCCACAAGATCTGGGGGGCCACGGCCATGGTCCTGGCCGAGTTCTTGGCCCTCCTCGAGGATCCCGGCGCTTGATTGCCCGTCCGAAGGTCTATACAATACTGTCCTGAAATGAATCGAGGTCCGGCCATGAGCAAGCGAAAACGCATCTTCAGCGGTATCCAGCCGAGCGGGACGATCCACATCGGCAACTACTTCGGGGCCCTCGAGAACTGGGTCCGGCTGATGAACGACTACGAATGCTTCTTCGGCATCGTCGACTACCACGCCATCACGGTGAGCTTCGACCCCGCCCTCATGCAAAAACGGATCTGGGAGGCCGCCCTTGATAATATCGCCGCCGGGCTCGACCCGGCCCGCTGCACGATCTTCGTCCAGAGCCACGTCCCCGAGCACACCGAGCTCTGCTGGCTGCTCAACTGCGTGACGCCCGTGGGCGAGCTCGGGCGGATGACCCAGTTCAAGGAGAAATCCGAGCGGGAGCGGGAGAACGTCACGGCCGGCCTCCTCAACTACCCCATCCTTCAGGCCGCCGACATCCTCATCTACAAGGCCGCCGCCGTCCCGGTCGGCGAGGACCAGGCCCAGCACCTCGAGTTCGCCCGGGAAGTCGCCCGCCGCTTCAACCACCGGTTCGGGGATTACTTCCCGGAGCCGCAGACCCTGATCGGCCGCGGGCCCCGGGTCACGGGGATCGACGGCGAGGCGAAGATGAGCAAGTCGCTCGAGAACTACATCGGCGTCGCCGAGGAGCCGGACGCGATCTGGGAGAAGCTCCGGCCGGCCAAGACCGACGAGGCCCGCAAGCGCCGCAGCGACCCGGGGAACCCCGACCGGTGCAACATTTTTTCCTATCACAAGCTCGTGACCTCCGAAGAGGAGATCCGCGAGATCGTCAAGGGCTGCACCACCGCCGGGATCGGCTGCCTCGACTGCAAGAAGATCTTCTTCAACAACCTGCGGAAGGTCCTGGACCCGATCCGCGAGAGGCGCCGGGCGCTCGAGAGGGATCCCGAGGCCGTCCGGGCGGCGCTCAAGGAAGGGGCCCTGAAAGCCCGGGCCATCGCCCAGGACACCGTCCGGGGCGCCAAAAAGCTCATGGGCCTCCTCTCGGACTTTTAAGAGTCTCCGGCTCGGACCCCCGGGCCCACCGACCGAGAGCCCAAGAATCCGCTTTTCCCGGCAACCTTTTTCCGGCCGTTTTCGTCTTTCTATTCAAAGGTCGAACTTCGAGGAGGCTTTCATGCTGAAGATCAAAACGCCGGTCATCCTGACCGTCCTGTCCCTGGTCCTGCTTTGCGCCGGCCGGTTCACGCCGGCGGCGGCCGACTACCGGGAGGATTTCTCCAAGACCCTGGCCCTCAAGGCGGGCGAAACTTTTGCCCTGGACAACGTCAACGGCCGGGTGACGGTCGGCACCTGGAAAGACAACAAGGTCGAGATCAAGGCCGTGAAGGTGGCCCGGGACAGCGAGAAGGACCTCAAGGACGTGGAGATCCGGGTCGACGAGTCGGCCGGGAAGGTCTCGGTCAGGGCGATCTGGCCCAAGTTCAGGTCGAACTTCCACGTCGAAGTCAATTTCGAGATCATGGTCCCCGAGGGCGTCAACCTGCGGAAAGTCGAGACCGTCAACGGCGACGTCGAGGCGACGGGCACGTTCGGCTCGGCCGAGCTCGGGACGACCAACGGCTCGGTGACCGCTGACGGCGTCAAGGGGACGCTGGACGTCTCGACGACGAACGGCGGGATCAAGGTCTCCCGGCAGGAAGGAAAGCTCCGGGCCGAGACGACGAACGGCAACATCCGTCTCGAACGCCTGACCTTCAAGGACGGGATCCGGGCGGAGACGACCAACGGCTCGATCACGCTGGCCATCGAAGCCCCCGACCAGATCAACGCCCTCCTGCGGGCTGAAACGACGAACGGCCATATCTCCGTGGATTTCCCGGTGACCCTGAAAAACCTCCGTCAGTCCCGGCGCCTGATCGAGGCCCGGATCGGTCAGGGCGGGCCGGAGATCTCCCTGCAGACGACCAACGGCTCGATCTCGATCACGAAATAGGGAAACGGTCGCAGGATGGGGACCGCCTGGGCGGTCCCTTTTTATTTCCCGGCGGCGGTTGGGGCGGGTGGAGCTTCGTCCCTGACATATAGGACGCCGGTCTGCATGAGAAGGCCCTGGAATTCCGACTCGGCGAGCTCACCCCTGACCTCGGCCTCGACGTGCTTGCCGAAGTAGAGCTTCTTGTTGATCCCCTCGATGAGGCTCGTGACCCGGAGGTAGATGCTGGCCTGGGGTTTGTCCACGACGACGATCACCTTGTCTTCCCGGACGATGACCGCCCGGACCGACGGGAGCTCGGCCATCTTCTTGGCGAATTTCCCGAGCATCTGCCTCTTCCTGTTCCGGGCGCCGCGGTAGATCAGGAGGGCGAAGATGGCCGGGCCGATGAGTGACCCCCAGTTGATCCGGGCGACGAGGAGGGCCGCCGTCACGGCGATGGCCACGACCATGATCGCGATCCCTTTGTTCCCGTAGGGGATAGACGTCTTGAGCCGCTCCGCCCAGTTCAGGAAGCGCTCCCCGGCCGGCAGGGAGTGGCGCGTCCCCGTCTCGAGGTCCTGCTCAAGCTGTTTGAGGTCGGCCGCCAGGGTCCGGGCCTCGGCGTAGCGGTCTTCGGGCCTTTTCCGGAGGCAGCGGAAGACGATCCGGTGGACCTGAGGCGAGAGGTTCCGCCGGATGACCGTCACCGGCCGGGCCTCCTCGTAGGCGATGGCGTGCATCGTGTCGATGGGCGTGTCGCCCTTGAACGGCAGCTCGCCCGTCACCATCTCGTAAAAGACGATGCCGAGGGAAAAGATGTCGCTCCTCGGATCGAGCTCCTGGCCGCGGGCCTGCTCCGGGCTCATGTAGCTGATCGTGCCCATGACGGCTCCGGGGATGGTCTGGCCGTGGGCCTTGGTCAGGGTCCGGCTGACATCTCCGGCGGTCCCGGGCTCGTCCGGGCCCGGCTCGAGCAACTTGGCCAGGCCGAAATCGAGGAGCTTGGCATGGCCGTCCCCGGTCACCATGATGTTGTCGGACTTGATGTCCCGGTGGATGATCCCCGCCTCGTGGGCCTTAGCCAGCCCTTCGGCGATCTGGCGGGCGATCTCGACCGACCCCAGGAGGTCGAGCTCGCCGTCGGCGATCAGGCGGCTGACGGTCTTGCCGTCGATGTATTCCATGGCAATGAAGATCCCGCCGTCGGCCTCGTCGATGTCGTAGACCTGGGCGATGGCCGGGTGGGTGAGGACGGCCGCGGCCTGGGCCTCCCGGAGGAACCGGGTCCTTCGGTCAGGGTTGGAGACGACGCTGGGGGTCAGCATTTTCAAGGCGACGGGCCGCTGGAGGCGGAGGTCAAGGGCCTTGTAGACAACCCCCATGCCGCCCTGGCCGATGAGGGACTCGATCTTGTAGTGCTTGAGGGTCCGGCCGATCATGGGATTGTTTTGCGCGATCATGGCCCAGGCTTTTTCTAATTGAATACCACAGGAACCCCGCAGGGTCAACAGCGCCGCCCGGGGGGCGCCGTTCGAGTTTATGCCGCGGCCGCGAGCTTGGCCCGGGCCCGGCCTACCTCGTCGTGATGAGGTTCCGCTTGCGGAGCTCTTCGAGCCCTTTTTCCCAGGCGCCGGAGTCGGCCCAGAGGTAATAGGAGAAATAGCGGACCGTCTTCTGAAAGATGGGGACCCAAGGCTGGAGCTCGGCGTAGTAGTGATGGGACTCCCCGTTACTGGGGTGGTTCATCCACACGTGGAGGAACTCGGGCTCGCTCACCGGGAAGGCGCCGACGAACGAGACGTCCTCGACCGTGTCCCGGCCGGCGTTCCAGCCTTCCTTGAGGAAGAAGACCTCGCCGAAGTACTCTTCGGGCCGCATCCGGACCTCACGGCGCCCGGTCACGGACGGGACGACGAAAACGTCTTCCGTCCAGTGCCTTTTCCCCAGCTCGAGGATGGGCTGGGGGCCGATCATGTGGAGCTCGGGATTGCGGAACTCCAGGGCGAAGCGGACCTCGACGAGCGGCGAATCGCCGAACAGAGTGAACGTCTTCTCCAGGCGATTGCCGAAATAATCGGCCTCCATCCTCACCTGGACAAAGGGCCCCTCCTTGCGGACGAGCTCCGCGTCATAGATCCTATGCGTTTCGATGGACGCCTGGCCGAGGAAATCCTCGAATCCCCCGTAGGGGTAGAAACCGCGCTCGCGAAAAGGCCGCCTGTCCGTGTCCTCCCTCTCGGGCCAGAGCTTGAAGAGGACGTTGTCGTTCTTTTCCTTGACCATATACTCGATGATGCGGGCGCCGGTGCGGAGCAGGGTGACCCGGACCTTGGAGTTCTCGAGCCGGAATTCGTTCGTCCCGTCGCCGTTGAGGTCGACCTCCGTCGCCGTCGCCTTTCCCGACGCCGGGCCGACGCCGAGCTGCGTCACGCCCTCCGCGCCGAGGGACGTGACCCTGACCGAATACGACCCCGGCTTGAGGGGCAGGCGGAACGTCAGGGCCTCGTGCTCGCCCGGCCGGGCTTGACCGGTCTGCAGGGCCTCAAAGACGGGGTGACCGGGGCCGCCCTCCGGATAGACCTTGACGGAGACCGGGTATCCGGTCCCGTTCGAGAAGTTATGGACGGAGACGGGATAGACGACCTCGGGCTCCAGACCGAAAAGGAGCCTGTGAACGGAGATCGCGGGGGGGAGGTCGAGAACGGTCAGGGCCCTTTTCCGGCCCGCTTTCCAGCGCATCTCGACCAGGATGGGGTTGGCCTTGGCCATGGCGGCCAGGGTCGGCTCGATCCCGAACCGGAACGTCCGCTCCGCGCCCGGCGGCAGGCCGGCGTCCGCGAATCCGCCCTTGACGCGGAGCTCCGGCGCCGGCCGGACCTCGAGCTTTCCCTCGACGGGAGCCCCGCTCAAGTTTGCCGCCCGGACGACAAGCTCACGTCCCTCGACGACGGCTTCAAGCCGGACCCGGTCGCCGAAATAGTCCTCGAGGAAGACCCGGTCGAGGAGGAGCATCTGGAGGGCGTTGCGGAAAAGCGCCGGCCCCAGCATCTTCCCCTGGGGCAGGACGCCGACGGCCCGCCGCGACATGATCGCCTCCCACATCCCGTCCCGGGTCAGACGGCTTCCTTTCCGGATGAAAAGGACCATGCAGGCCGGCGCCTCTTCGCGGACCATGCCCGTCTGGAGGATAAAAGGGACGTCCTCCCCGTCGATCTGTTTCTTGTTTCCTTCGACGGCGATCGAGCCGTCGTACTTAAACTTGTCGCAGTCGGGGGCATCCACGGGCCGGAAGATGAAGCCGCGGCGGTCCCTGACGAGCTTGATCCACTCTTCCTCCGTGGGCGTGTCCTGGATCTTGAACCCGTCCCAGCTCCTGAGGCCGTAAGCGACGGTGCCCAGGCTGTGGGTGGCCTTGCCGGTCCCGACGTCGGTGACGACGTCGAGCCCCACCTTGGCGAGCCAAGCGGTGAGCTCGTCCCGCATCAGGTAGTCCATGTAGCCGCTGAACGTGAACCAGTCGTTGCCCTGGCCGAGGCCTTTCCCGATGACCTCGAGCGGGTGGCCGGGGAAACACGTGACGCTGTGGAGGAGCGTCCCCGTGCCGAACCAGCCGCGGTGGAGGTCATGGCGGCCGAGGACGTCGCGGAGGTTCGCGAGGAGCTCCCGGAAGCGGCGGCGGCATTCGGGGCAGTCCGTCACGACGGCAAAAAGCCGGCGCTCGCCGCTCGTGAGGAGAAACGCGCGGACTTCGCGATCATCCCGGCTGTTTCGCTGGTGACTGCCGAGCTTCTCCCCCCAGAGGGACGTATCGGAAAGCAAGGCCAGAAGCTTCCTGCCTGTGGCGCTCGAGGGCTTCGCCCAGACGAAGGCGTCCCCGCTATCCAGGGCTTTTTCGAGCTCGGCCGTGTCCGGGTCCTCGAATTCCCGGGCGGTGGCCCTGAGCCAGGCGTCGAGAAAGCCTTCGGCCAGGAAGAGGCCGGGGATTCCCAGCTCCTCGGCGATATCGACTTTGTTCTGGGCGATGGACTTCGCCACGTCGGGCTGGCTGATGAGATAGAGGCTGCCGTACTGCGACCACTGATAATAGATGTCGTGCCAGTAGTTCGTGTAGCCGTTGAACTGGCCGGGCGTCGTGATCGCCGGGGCCGGGGGCGCGACGGTGGTCGGGCCCTTGAACCGGTCGAGGCTCTCGGCCCGGCCTCGCGCCGGGGAAACGAGAAGGAGGCCCAAGGCCCAGATGAGGCATGTGGAAAAACGTTCGGTCTCTCGGCGCATCGCGTCCTTCCTCCGTCCGGAAGTCCGTTGGGAAACCCGGCCCTATTATACTTGTCGAGGGCGGGAGGCGGAAGCCGGATTTGACTCCCGCCCGGCAAGTTGTTATCCTCTGCTCAGGCAGCCCGGAGGGACTCATGGAAGGGGACCCGACCAGAACTCTCAAAGTCGAGACGGCCAGGATTCGGCCCGGGCAGACACTCGCCGGCAAGTATCGCATCACGCGTGAGCTCGGCCGGGGCGGCATGGGCGTCGTCTACGAGGCCGAGGATCTTCGGCTCAAGCGCACCGTCGCCCTCAAGTTCCTGCCACCCGGGCTGACTTCGGACCCGGAAGCCCGCGAGCGCTTCGTCCACGAGGCCCAGGCGGCCTCGGGCCTCGACCACCCCAACATCTGCACGATCCACGAGATCGACGAGGCCGAGGCCGGCGGGATGTACATCGCCATGGCCTGCTACAAGGGGGAGAGCCTCAAAGAGAAGATAGGCCGGGGGCCTCTCGAGCCGGCCGAAGCCGTCGGGATCGCCCTCGCCGTGGCCGAAGGGCTGGCCAAGGCCCATGAACAGGGCATCGTCCACCGCGACATCAAGCCCGGGAACATCATGATCACCGCCGACGGCACCGCCAAGATCCTCGATTTCGGCCTGGCCAAGCTGGGCGGCGAGGCGCGCCTGACCCTGCCGGGGACGACGATGGGAACGGCGGCCTACATGTCGCCTGAACAGGCCCGGGGAGATACCGTGGACTGCCGGACGGACGTCTGGTCTCTCGGCGTCGTCCTCTATGAGATGGCGACCGGGGAGCTCCCCTTCGGCAAGGACAAAGAGCAGGCCGTCCTCCACGCCATCCTCCACGAGCCGCCGCGCCCGGTGAAAGACCTCCGCTCCGGCTATCCGGCCGAGCTCGTGTCGATCATCGACAGGTCCCTGGCCAAGGACCTTGCCAAAAGGTTCCCGTCGGCCCGGGAGATGGCCGCTTCGCTCTTAGACCTCAGGACGCAGATGAGCGCTGGCTCCTACCCGGCCGCCCGGCGGCTGACGTTCAGGCGGTCCCGGAAGCGGCTGCTGCTCGCCGTCGGCGCGCTTTCCCTGGTCTCGCTGGCGGTCGCCGTCTGGCTGCTCAGCCGGCCCAGCCTGGCCTTTGAGAGCCGCGACCGGCTGATGGTGGCCGACGCCGACAACCTCACCGGAGACAAAGTCTTCGATCTGGCCCTCCGGACGGCCATCGAGGCCGACCTCCAGCAATCCGCCTACGCCGTGATCTTCGACAAGCCGCAGATCAGCGACACCCTCCGCCTGATGAGAATAGACCCGTCGGCCCACGTTGACGAGAACCTCGGCTATGAGGTCTGCCGTTTCGCCGGGGTCAGGGCTTTCATTCTGCCGCGCATCATGGCCGTCGGCGAGGCCTACGAGCTCGAGGCGATCCTGATCGACCCGCTGAAACGACGGCACGTGGACCGGATCCGGGTCACGGCCCGCGGCCGGGAAGAGGTCCTTCTCAAGGGCATCGACAAGCTGACCAAAGCGCTCCGGTCCCGGCTGGGCGAATCGCTGGGCAGCATCGAAAAGGCCGACGTTTCCATTGCGACCGTGACCACTTCATCCTGGGAAGCGCTGGATTATTTTTCCATGGCCCAGGCCAAGCGGTCCGACGCCAAGTTCAAGGAAGCGGCGGCCCTCTACGAGCTGGCCCTGGAGAAGGACCCCAAGTTCGCCGCCGCGCGGAGCTCGCTCGGGCTGGTCCTGATCCAATTCCTGGGACAGCCGGAGAAAGGGAAGGAGATGCTGCGCCAGGCCCTCCAGGATGCCCAGAGCCTGGGCCTGCCGCAGCGGGACGTCCTGCCGATGAAGGCCGTCAACCGGCAGTTTGTGGCCGGCGACCTCCCCGGCGCCCTCGAGGAATACCGGACGCTGATGGGGCTTTTCCCGGACCTCATGGCCCCCTACAACAATTCGGGCCGGATCCTCCAGGCTCTCGGCCGGTTCGACGAGGCCGCGGCCATGTACGAAGAGGCGGTCAAGCGCGCCCCGAAGAGCGCCATTCCCTTGCAGAACATGTGGTTCCTCCACATGCAACTCAGGAAGGACGCTCAGGCCGGGGAATCGGCCGCGCGGCGTCTTGTCGATCTGGCTCCCGCCTTGGCCAACCCCCACAGCTTTCTCGGCTATAGCCTGGCCGTCCAGGAGAAATACGGCGAAGCCGAGAAGGAGTTCCGGAAGACCCTGGAGATCGAGCCCGATCATCCCTATGCTCTTCCCAACCTGGCCCACGTCCTTTTCGCTTCGGGAAAGGCCGGGGAGGCCGTCCCCTTTTATCGGCGGACGCTCGAACTCGTCAGGCAGGGAAAAACGACCGGGAACTTAGAATGGGATTACGTCGCCCTGGCCATGGCCCTGAGGGAATCAGGTCAGGTCGAAGAAGCCGATAAGGCCGTCGCGGCAGCCCGGGCCGGCCTGGAGAAGAAGGTCCGGGGGCAGCCTGCCACCGCCGATGAATGGCTGGCCTTCGGAGCGCTCGAGGCCGTCGACGGCCATCCCGGCGCGGCCGAACCGTACCTAAAAAAAGCGCAGTCCACCGGCATCAACGACCCCAACGTCCTGATGGACCTGGCCGAGCTCTATGCCTTGACCGGACGCCCGGCTCAGGCCATCACCTATCTCAAAAAATCCCTCGAGTCGGGATTTTCCGATCATTTTTTTCCCGTCATCCTGCCGGAGTTCCAGTCCATCAGGAAGAACCCGGAATTCCGGGCCCTGTTCAAACTCGGCGAGTAGACTGCCCTCTTCCGGATTCTTGACCGGCTCGACCCGGGGGCCTATAATGCCTATCCGAATTCCGTCTTTTCGAGAGGGAGAGGCATGAGCAAGCTCTGCAGCCCCGGAGAGATCCGGGAGATCGCGAAGTCCGGCGCCGGCGCTTTCGTCCTTTTTTACGCCTCATGGTGCCCGTTCTCCCAAGCGTTCCTTCCGGTTTTCGAGAAGCACGCGAATGGCCGCGATAATGAATTTGTCCGCGTCTCCCTCGACGGCAACGAGGACCTGTTCGAAGAGCACGGGATCGACGTCTACCCCACGGTCCTGTTCTTCAAGAACGGCGCGGTCGTCCGCCGGCTCGACGGGAAGCACCTTTCCGGGCTCAAGGAAAAGCAGCTGACCGAACTGATCGCGTCGTGCGGGCTCCCCTCCAGCGCCTGATCACACCGAGACGAACCCGTACTTTCTGGGCCGGGGCTTCTCCGGCAAATCCGGGATTTCAGGCCTCTTCGACGACCTTCCAGCCGATCGCGTCTGCCAGGGCGGAGATCGGGTCCTTGAGGTCCCCGTAGAACGTGACCCGGTGCCAGCCCCACTTGTCCCACATCGTGAAGAGCTTCTCGAAGTCGCCGACCGGCTCCGCGACGAGCTTCGTCCGGCAGGCCCTGTCGTTGGGGTCGTTCCCGACGGCCTGGCCTTGGTGGAGGAGAATCTCCTTGCGGTCCTCGGAGAGCTCGACGGTCGTCGTCATGTAGCCCGACGGCAGGATCGACCGGACCGAAGCCCCTTTCCTGTCTTCGGAATGGGTGAGGATCTGGAACGGGTTCGCCGGGCCCTGCGGGCCGAAGACCCTGTTCGAGGCCACGCAGTGGGCGTAGATGATGTGACGCTCCGAGGTGTCGAGGACAGGGTCGGAGATCATGCCCGGCCGGCCCTTGGCCATGATCCCCAGCGCGGTCATGGCCGCTGCCGATGGGACGTCGCACTCGCAGCCGCCGACGAGGCCCTCATTGTTCAGCTCATGGAACCCGAGGCACGGATAGGCATGGATGTACCCGCCGTAGAAGCCTCCCAGGCAATTCACCGTGATGCCGTGGGCCCCGTGTTTTTGGAGGACGGCCTTCATGCCCAGGTACATCGCCGCGGAGTTGACCAGCTCCTCGCGACTCACCTCCTCGACCGCCGCGGCCGTCTTCATCCAGCGGTCGGCGACGAGCCGGGCTTCGTCCTTGTCCGCGGCGGCCCAGGCCTGGTTGACTTCGGAGAAGGGGAGCTGGATGACGGGGACGCCCATGACGGTCGTCGCGGGCCCCGTCTTGTCGTCCCGGACGGCCAGGAGCTTCGCGGCCTTTATCCGTCGGACGGTCTCGGCGGTCGGGAGGGTCTCCAGCCTGTCGGCCTTGACCGTGAGTTCCCGGGGCCCGGGCGTGCGGCCCTTCCGGATCGCCGACGTCGCGGCGGCGAAATCGAAACCCGGCCCGCCGGCGCGGGCCTGTTCGAAGCAGCGGACGGCGTCGACGACGTCGTCGATCCTTGACGACGCGACGAAGCCGACGTTGCGCGCCCCCTCGCGGAGGAACGCCGACGTATAGACGAGGAAGCCGCCGCTCCCGGCGTACGGGAAATCGGCATAGAGGACGGGCCGGCCCGACGAGGCCACGGTCTGGGCGACCCGGTTCCAGCAATTCATCTGGAAGACGAGGTAGCCGTCGACCGGTGTCACCTTGTCCTCATCGAGGACCTTTTGGGCCTCCTCCGGCCCCGTGGCCATCGTCGCGACGAAGGCGATGTCCGGGAAGCGTCCGGCCAGCCCGGTCGTGAACTTCTCCATGACCGGCCTGAAGTCGAACCCGAGGTTCGGCCAGTCCGGCCTGTCCTGGACCGGGGCGTGCAGGGCGTAGAGGATGCGGACCCTGAGCTTTCCGTCGGCGCCGGGAGATGGGATCGCACCTTTCAGCCAGGCCGGCGCAGTTATCAGACCGGCCGCTCCCGCACAGGCCGCGCAGTCTCCGAGGAACCTGCGCCGGCTGAGGCCGTGGGCGGCACAGCCCGTGAGCGGGAATTGTGGTTTCCGGGCGGATTTTCGCATACCTTCTCCTTTCCGGGCGGCCCCACAGCCGAGGCCTCTCCACCCGAACATATCGCCCGGCGCCGCCGTTTGTCAAGACAGAAAGCGCAGGAAGGCCCGCCGGCCTATTGATAAAACCGGGCATTTCGGGAATAATCAGGGCCTGCGCCCATGGCCGGTTTTGATCCAATATTCTACAGACGAGGGTTCATGTGAAAAAGCCCGTATTTCCCGCGTCCGCCTTTCTGTCCCTTTCTCTGGCCGCGATCCTGATTGGCGCGTCCTGCGCCCCTGCCCCCATGACGGTGCCGGCGGCCCGGCGGCCGCTCTGGTTCGGCTTCCACGTCATGGTCGAGAAGAAGGCCGACGCGGAGGGCCTCCTCTCCGAGATCCCCGCCCTCGCCGGGCTGGGAGTCAACCTGATCATCGCCGAGGTCGATTACAATTACGAGTACGTGTCCCATCCGGAGCTCCGGACGGAGGACCCGATCTCGAAAGAGACGGCGAAGAGGCTCGTCGGCCTTTGCCGGCAGTACAGGATCCGGCTGGTCCCGGAGTTCCAGAGCCTCGGCCACCAGTCCTGGGAGGCGAAAACTTACCCCCTGCTCGCCAAGTACCCCCAGTTCGACGAGTCCCCCGGCAAGTACCCGGGGAACAAGGGCCGGGAGCCCGCGGGCAACGACTTTTACTGCCGGAGCTGGTGCCCCCTGCACCCGGACCTCAACGCCATCATCTTCGACCTCTACGACGAGCTCATCGACGTCTTCGAAGCCGACGCCCTGCACGTCGGGATGGACGAGGTCTTCGTCATCGGTGACGACGCCTGCCCGCGATGCCGCGGAAAATCGCCGGCCCGGCTCTTTGCCAAGGCCGTCAACGACGCCTACGGGCACATCGTCAAGACGAGGGGCAAGGAGATGATGATGTGGGGGGACCGCCTCATCGACGGCACCGAGACCGGCTACGGCATGTGGGAGGCCTCCAAGAACGAGACCTATCCGGCCGTCGACCTCGTCCCCAGGGACATCATCATCTGCGACTGGCATTATGAGAGGAAATACGAGAACATGAGGGCCTACGGCTTCCCCTCCATCCGCATGTTCCTGGAGAAGGGTTTCCGGGTCCTGCCCGCGAGCTTCCGGGATACCAAGGCCGTCAGGAGCATGATCGACGATTCGCTGGCCCTCAAGTCCGACCGGATGCTGGGGCATCTCTGCACGTTCTGGCACGGCATCAAACCGAGCGAGGCGGCTAAGCTCCCGCAGCTCAGGACCGCGGCGAAAAGACTCGGCCCGATCGCGGCCCCGGCCCGATAGGCCGGGCCCCGTTCGATAGAGATCTCACTGGAGGTGACATCATGCGTCGTCACGCCCTTGCCCTTGGCGCGATCTTCCTTCTGACCTCGGGAGCGCTCTTCTCGGCCGGCCCGGCCCTCGCCGCGGGGACGGACCCGGCTTCCTCCGGATCCCCGGCCTCAGGGACTCACCTTTTCTCGGTCCATGACATGCTGGCCATGGATAGGATCTCGGACTCCCAGGTCTCGCCCGACGGGAAATGGGTCGTCTTCAACGTCCGGACGACCGACCTCGAGGCGAACCGTGGCCGGACCGATATCTGGGTCGTCGGCGCGGACGGCCAGAACCTCCGCCGCCTGACGTCCCACCCGGCGGCCGACTTCAACGCCCGCTGGTCGGCCTGCGGCAAGTGCATCTTCTTCCTGTCCACCCGCTCCGGCTCCGCCCAGGTCTGGCGCATCAGGGTCGACGGGGGGGAGGCCCAGCAGGTCACCGACCTCCCGCTGGACGTGGGAGCGCTCGTGGTCTCGCCGGACGGGAAAACGCTGGCCGTGACGATGGATGTGTTTCCCGGCCAGAGCGCCGAGGCGACCGCCAAAAAACTCGAGGGGATCCAGAAGCAGAAAGCCACGGGCCGCCTCTACGACAAGCTCTTCATCCGGCACTGGGATACCTGGAGCGACGGCCGGCGCTCGCACCTCTTTGTCGTTCCCGCGGCCGGCGGCGAGGCGAAGGACCTGATGCCGGCCATGGACGCCGACACGCCTTCGAAGCCGTTCGGCGGGCCCGAGGAGATCGCTTTCGCGCCCGACGGAAAGGAGATCGTCTTCACGGCCCGCGACGCGGGACGCGGGGAGGCCTGGTCGACCGACACCAACCTCTACGAGGCGCCGGTCGACGGCTCGAAGCCGCCGCGGAGCCTGACCGCGGCCAACAAAGCCTCGGACACGACCCCGGCCTTCTCCCCCGATGGGAAAACGCTGGCCTACCTGGCCATGGCCCGGCCCGGCTATGAAGCCGACCGCTCCCGGATCGTCCTCAAGCCCTGGCCCGACGGCCAGGGACAAGAGCGCGTTCTGACGGAGACCTGGGATTTCTCGGTTTCGGCCCTGGCCTGGTCATCGGACGGGAAAAGGATCCTGGCCGCGGCGCCCAATAAAGGCCAGGTCTCGCTCTTCGCCATAGATGTCGGGTCGGGAAAGGCCGTGACGATCGTCGAACAGGGCACCCTGGCCGCGTTCAGGCCCGCAGGGGACAGGATCATCTTCGAAAGGAATACCCTGAAGTCGCCGACGGAGATCTATTCCGTGAGGGGCGACGGGACCGACGAGCGGGCCGTCACCCGGATCAACGCCGAGAAGGTGGCCGCTGTCCGCCTGGGCGATTTCGAGCCGTTCAGCTTTGCGGGCTGGAACAATGAAACCGTTTACGGCTACATCGGCAAGCCCGCGGACTTCGACCCGGCCAGGAAATACCCGGTGGCGTTCCTGATCCACGGCGGGCCGCAGGGGTCGTTCGGGAACGACTTCCACTACCGCTGGAACCCCCAGGCGTACGCCGGGGCGGGATACGCGGTCGTCATGGCCGACTTCCACGGCTCGACCGGCTACGGCCAGGCGTTCTGCGACTCGATCCGCGGCGACTGGGGCGGGAAGCCGCTCGAGGACCTGAAGAAAGGCCTGGCCGCGGCCCTGAAGAAATATCCCTGGATGGACGGGAAAAAGGTCGGCGCCTTGGGCGCCTCCTACGGCGGCTACATGATCAACTGGATCGCCGGCAACTGGCCCGACCGGTTCAGGTGCCTGGTGAGCCACGACGGGAACCTCGACGAGCGGGCCGCCTACTTCGACACGGAGGAGCTGTGGTTCCCGGAATGGGACCACATGGGGACGCCCTGGGACAACCCGCAGGGCTATGAGAAACACAACCCGGCGAACTACGTCAAGAACTGGAAGACACCCATGCTGATCGTTCACGGCGGACAGGATTTCCGGGTCGTGGACACCCAGGGCCTGTCGAGCTTCACCGCCCTGCAGAGACGCGGGGTCCCGAGCGAGTTCCTCTACTTCCCCGACGAGAGCCACTGGGTCCTCAAGCCGGCCAACTCCATCCAGTGGCACGAGACGGTCCTCGGCTGGCTCGCGAAGTGGCTCAAGTAGGGAGGAGGCCCGGGATCAGTCCGTCGGCGCCCCGAGAGGAGTGACGCAGGAGGGGATCTCCGAACCGGCTCCGTAGAGGTGCCGGATGAGAGTCAGAATCGTCTGCGAGATGTTGTGGAGGAACTCCACGCCGACCTCGTAGACCCCGTCGGCGTCGTTCTTCCTCACCCACTTGACCTCGCCGTCGACCTGGATGGTCTGGCACGTCCTGGCGAGCTCGATGACGATTCGGATGACGGTGCCGACGGCGAGCTCCTTCTCCGTGAAAAGCCTCGTCCCGCCGAGCGACAGGTCATAGGTGTAAGCGTTGATGCCGAGGTTGGCGTACGGGCCTTTTCCGTTGCCCGCGGACCTGATGATGACGCTATTCCGTTCCTCGATCCTCTTTTCTTTCCTCATGTTCATGAGCGCTCTCCCAAGGCTATTGGCTTCAGGGGGTGATTTTCGCAGGTGAGGCGGCCGGAGTAAATCACCTTTAGGGGTGATTCGAAGGATGATATCGCCGGGGCCGTTTTCCGGGGTCGGGCCTCAGTAACTCATTGAAATAAAATCAAATAGTCAGAAAAAGCGGCCCCAAACGGTCTTAAAACCAGATTTTCAGGGCCGAAAACGAAAACTTAAGCCCGTCAGGCGCCCTCTTTACAGGACGACCTTCTTTTTTCCCCACCGGAGCTTCATCGTCAGGACCCTGTCCGTGGAGAAGATCCTGGCCGCGATGAAGACCAGGACGAGAAAGACGACGGCCATGTACAGGATCCCGTAAAGGACCGCCGCGTAATGTCCCAACATGATGTTCGGCGTGGCCAGGAAGGGATGGGAGAACGGGATGGCCAGGATCAGCAGCCTGACCGGCAGCGGCAGGGAGTTGACGTCCGCGAAGAAGGAGAGGAGATAGGGAATGAGGATCATCAGCATCAGGGGCAGCATCAGCGTCTGGGCGCTCCGGAAATCCTCGGCCAGGACCCCCAGGATCGTGGCCATGGCCAGGCCGCAGAGAATGGCGAAGAACAGGGCGATCCCGAGCAGGAGGTATCCCCGACCCGTCAGGGTCAGCCCGAGCTGCTTGATGACCCCGCTCATGACGGCGCTGGCGCGGACGTCTCCCGTGATCCCTCCGAAGTACGATTTCATGCCGATCATGTAAATGGCCGCCGACAGCAGTCCCACGATGCCGGCCGCGAGCATTTTCGTCGTCACGATGGACGTCCGGGGGATGGGGACCGTGAGCAGGGTTTCCAGGGTCTTGTTCTGCTTCTCCATGGCGATGGCCGAGATGACCATCTGGGACGAATACATGATGATCATGAACAGGATGATCGGGATGATGAAGGATTGGGACCAGACGAATCCCGAGATCGCCGAGGCCGAACCTTCGGCCATCCTGTCCTTGACGATGATGTAATCCTTGCTCTTGATCGGACTCTTGAGGATGTCCGGAGGGACGTCGGGGACCTTCTTCTTGAGGACATCGTTCGAAAGGTACGCGTTCGTCGCCGAGATGACAGCTCTGAGGATCTCGGACTTCCTCATGCCGCCCATGGAGAAGCTCCGGAGGAACGTGTAGGTCGAGATCTCCTTGGGCTCGAGGCGGTTGATCGATTCTCCGAATCCCTGGGGAATGACCAGGAGGAGGTAGGTCTCCCCCTTTTTGGCCGCCTGGACGGCCGCCTCAGGGTCTTGTCCCTGGCTCCATTCGACCTTGAAATTGGCCGTCTTCAGGCTCCCGGCGAGCCCCCGGGAGAGCGCCGACTGGTCCAGGTCCAGGACAGAGATGTTTTGTGTCGCCTCGGCTTTCTTCATCTCCGACTTGGCCATGTTCCCGACGAAATAGAAGATGGCCATCATCATGAGCAGGGATATGATGAGTTGCTTGTTGATGAGCTCCCGGATTTCCTTGATGAGGAGGTTGGTGAACTTTTTCATCTGAGGGCACTCCTGAAGACGACTTCGAGATTCGGCGCCTGATACTTATCCTTGAGCCCCTGGGACGTGCCGGAGTCGAGGATCCGCCCCTTGTCGATGAGGGCCACCCGGTCGGACAGGAATTCGATCTCGAGCATGTTGTGGGAGGACAGCAGCACTGAGATCCCTTCCTTGGCGAACTTCTTGATGATCTCCCGGACCTCGAGCGAGTTGATGACGTCGAGGCCCGAGGTCGGCTCGTCCAGGATGGCCATCTTGGGCTTCGTCATCAGGGCCCGGGCCAGGAGGAGCTTCCGGACCATGCCTTTGCTGTAGGTCCCGACCTTGTCGCTCAGGGCCGTCCCCAGCTCGGCGATGCCCTGGGCCCTTTTCACCATCTCTTCGGTTTTCTCATGCGTATCCGCGTAGAAGTTGGCCATGAACTTGAGATAGTCGATCCCCTTGAGGTTCCGATAGGCCCCGGCCTCTTCCGGCAGATAGCTGATGTTCTCTCTGATCCTCTCGGGCTCCTTTTTCAGGTCGTGCCCGAGAAGCGTCACCTTCCCGCCCGAAGGGGAGAGGAGCGTCGAGACGATCCGGAGCGTCGTCGTTTTTCCCGCGCCGTTCGGACCGATGAGGGCGAAGATCTCCCCCTCCTGGACCTCGAAATCGATCCCTTTGAGCGCCTCTTTCGTTCCGTAGGATTTCTTGAGTCCTTCAACCTTCAGAACTGCGGTCATTCCGGCCTCCTTGTCGCCGTATCTTATAGCACGAACGCGGCCTCCCGTTCAAACGGCGGATGACGAGGCCCGGCCGGTGGGCCAGCATGGTGGACGTCTCCTCCTCGCCGGCATGGCCGTCGATCCTGGTCTTGCGGAGCTTCTTCAGCTCGTCCTCCATTTTCGGGTCGTCCGACGTGTCGAAGAGGTAGACGATGTAATCCTTCTTCGCGGCCGGCTGGCACTGGCAGAAATAGTACTCCGGAAAGACGAGCGTATATTCCTCTAAAGAACGGAGTCGATCGCGTTCTTTCCGCCGTCCGGTCCCGGGTGGGGTCAGAACACCAGCCGAGCCTGATAAAAGAAACTCAGCTCCCGGTAGCGATCGCTGACGCCGGGGAGGCGGCCCGTGCGGCGGATGCCCTCGGCGGCCAGGCCCAGTTCAAGCGGCGTGCCGCTCAGATGGTAACCGAACGTGACGCGCCATGTCAGGCGGGTGTCGTGGAGCTTGAAGTCTTCGGTCACGACCCCGGTGTACTGATAGCGGTCCTGACCCTGGATCGAACCATAGGACTGCCAGCTCGCTTCCCCCCGGAACCGCCATTGGCGCCAGTCCACGGCCGCGTCGGACGCCAGCGTCATCCCCAGGGCATAATAATATCCCCAGTTGAGGAGAGTCGTTTTGACGCCGCTCGTGTCGTGACTCTCCGTGAACCGGTTGTAGGCCAGGGCGTTGACCATGGCGAAATCCCCGTACGCCGCCGACGTCCAGCGCAGGCGGAAGCGTGGCCCGAACCGGCTGAGCGTGAGCCCGGCGCCCAGCGGACTGATCACCGACAGTTTGTCCGTGAAAGCGGTCGGCGTGGGCCGGAGGAGACGGGCATCCCCGGTCGTGGCCAGCCCCCCCGGGATGGAACACAAAGCCGGCCACCCGGTTCACGACGCCTTTCCTGTGGCTGAAGTACGAACCGATCTGATACAGGGGCTCGCCGATGGCCGGCCCGCCGAAGGTCGTGAAGACCATGTCGTTGACGGCGATCAGTTCCCGCCACTCGGTCACGGATTCCCACAGACCGGACGTGACGAAAGAAAAAAGGGTGGAGACCCGGTTGTCGAGCCCGTTGGCCCGCGCCATGCTGTAGTAGCCCGCGCCGGCGCCGGCGTGGGACCAGTTGAACCAGAACGCGTTGGAGTCCATCTTGGGGGATTGCGCGGTGAAGAATTTCCGGCCGAAGGTGGCCCACGTGAATTCCCAGTCGACGGTAAACTTGTTGTACGCCCCCCAGTAGTCGATCGTCGAGGCGGTCAGGAGGACGGCCTCCTCGATCAGGGCCCGCCATGTCTTGGGACGGCGCCGGACCTCCTGCCCGGCGGGCCGGACCGTCTCATGCCGGACCGGCGCCGGACTGTCCTTCAACGGGCCGGGCGACTCGGCGGCGAGGGCGGGACCCAGAGCGAGAGGCATCAGGACCCATCCCAGGATGAACCTTTTCACGGAAGGGCCGGCCCGCCTGTCCATTCGAGGGCTCGAAAGGGCCCCGGGGCTATTTTTTCTTGGCCAGGGGCAACGAGTATCCGAGGGAAATCACGACGGCGCCCGTCTGGCTTTTTCCGCTCGTCGCGACGTCTCTCTGAATGGTGCTCAGACCCAGCTGGAAATGGGCTTCGAGGATGAGTTCGCCGGGGCCGAGCGGGTACATCAGACCGCCACCTCCGGCCAGTCCGATGTTCGTGCTCTTGAGGCTGTCTTTGACGTTGGTGTCGGCCCCAAGGTCGACTTCCAGCGGTTCGGTGTCCGGCGGAATGATGATAGGCATGGTCCCGCCTTCATCCAAGTAGAGGGCGCTCGTGCCCTTGGTCACGGCCCTGGCCCGGAGGAGGATCCCGACATAAGGCCCGGCATTGATAAAAACGCGGAGCTTGTTGCCGAAGGCAAGCCGCCCCATGATCGGGACCTCAAGATAGTCCAGGATGGTCTCGTTGCGGAAAGTCGCGTAAAGGACCGTGTCCGGAGGGAGGGGCAAACTGGAAGAAAGGTCCATTGTGATGGGTTGGAGGCCCTTCCTCAGCCCGCCCTGGGAGGTATAGTTGAGCTCCGCGACCAGGGACCAATGGGGTGCCAATTCCGTTTCCAGAAAAATGCCGAAAAACGGTCCCTGGCGCGAGGTGAACCCCCGGCTGAACGGATCGTCCTGGCTTCCTCTGATGTTGGGGATGCTGAGACCGCCGTGCCCGCCGGCCTTGACCTCGACGCCGAAACAGAAACCGCCGGCCGCCAGGAGAAAACCCAGAAGACCGGCCAGAACTTGGACCCGCTTTCGATTCATCTTCAACCTCCCTGTCCGAGCTCCTCAGGGCGTTCCCTTCCGGGGCGTGCTTCCCCAGGCCCTGGGTCCCTCCGCGTTCGACACATTGGCTAAAAAGATATCATCATCCCATAGGATGTCAAGCGTTCACTGCGAGGCCGCCCTCACTTTTCCTGCTCCCCGAGGGCGACGGCGTAGAGATACCAGGCGGCGTGGGGCAACCATTCCTCCGCCCATCTCCAGTCGTCGTCCTTGCCGGTCACGGCATAGTGCAGGCCGAAGTCGATGTCGTCCTCGTCCGTGTAGCCGGCCGTGACGCCGTTCGGGATCCCGCCCGGGGCGTTGGTGTATTCATAGGAATCGAAGAACATGTAGGGGATGTTGTTCCGACCCTTGCCGTGGAGCATGCAGGCGTCGAAGGGGTTCAGGCCCAGGATCCAGTTCAGCTGGTTCCGGCCGAAGGCCGCGAGCTTGGCCTGGAATCCCTTGTCCTGCTTGAAATACCGGACGGCCAGCCGGGCCGCCGCGGCCATCGACCCCAGCCGGGCGTTCTCGCCCTGCCACCAGGGCGCGGTCTCGGTGTCGTGGGGGAAGAAGAAGCTCGTCCGGCGCGCCCCGCTCTTGGTCTGGACGAGCTGCCGGCTGTAGCCGAACGGGTTCGTCACTTCCCCGGTCACCGTGAGCTCGAAGGCGAGCGACCTTTTGACCGTGTTCAGGACCTTGGCTTGCATCGCGGCATCGGCGATCTCGCAGTAATCGAGCAGGCTGACGACCGGCAGTCCGGCGTCCACGGGATGGAAGAACGGCCGGTCGCCGTCATCGGCTCGCCAGGAATCCTTGTAGGGTCCGCTCGCGGTCAACCTGGCCGTTAGGCTCGACGCCCTCTTATTCGCGGCCGTCTTGTACTGGGGGTTCTTCGTCGCGCGGTAAAGCTCGGTCGCCGCGGCCAGGCCGCAATAGTCGTCGAGGATATTTTCCTTGCCATTGTTCGTCAAGCGAAGGTTGTTTTTCTCGAGGAAGGCGAAGGCCTCCTCGGCGGCCTTGAGGTAAGCGGTGTTGACAAAGTCCCCCGAGCCCGGGGCGGCCGAGGCCATGGCCAGGGCCGCGATCGAGAGCCCGGCGCCTTCCCTGTAGGCCGCCTCAAAGGCCGCGTCTCCCTTGATCTTCTCCCTGCCGTAGTCGCGGAACTTGTCCTTGGTCTCCGGGGTCAGGATGATGTGCCGCTCCGCCTTGGGGGCGATCAGGCGGTCCTCGGGCTTCTTCTCCGGCCCGCGGCCCGAGACCGTGATATAGAAGGACCCGGCCGGGTCCTTGATCCGGGCCAGGTAATCGGCCCCGTACAGGGCCTCGTCGAGGAGCCTTTTTTTATACTGCTTGAAAGAGGGCTCGTTCCGCCGTTCGAGCTCCCTTAGGGACTTGAACAGGCTCCAGGCGGTGAGCGAGATCTGCTGGGGGTTGAAGTAGGTGGAGTAGGAGAGGTGGGACAGGTGCTTGCCGTAATCTCCCGTCGCGTCGAACCAGCCGCCGTGGACGTCGACCATCCCCTCCTTGCCCTCGAACCTCATTTGCCGGTCGGCCTTGTCCCACAGGCCCGACGACCGCTGGCCTTTGAAATAATAGATGACGTCGGATAGGGTGTTCCTCTCCAGGACGTTTTTCTGGACGGATACCGGGTGGGAGCGGAACGTCCCCTTCGGAGAGGAGCATTCGATGATGTAGGCGCCTTCCTGGTCGACACTGCTCCAGTCGATCGTCCAGAAGTCCCAGTCCTTCCATTTTCGCACGGGACCGGCATGCGCCGGGACCCCTGAGAGAACCTTCTCCCCGGACCCGGCCTTGAGGACGGCGAACCGGCTGAACGCGTCCCCCGGATGACCCAGGATCACGGCCAGCTTGGGTCCGGCCGCTTCATAGCCGACCTGGTTGGCCAGGACCTTCACCTCCTGGGCGATGAGGGTTTGAGATGCTAAAAATGCGGAAATGGCCAGGATAAGGATCAGGTTTCTTTTCTTCATCGCTAGTTTCCTCCCGTCGGATTCTTCACGAGCGGCACTCATGTACCTTCACCCGGAAACGGAACGCAAGACCCGGCCTCCGTTCATCTAGGCCTGCACGGTATTCCTCACGGGACGTCGCCGGCCGGTTTCTTGATTTGGATTTTTGTCCCAGATGTGCGAATACTTGGCGCCGTTCCCGGTGTTGAAGAGGACGACCTTCTCGCCGGCCCCGATCCAGCCGAGCTTTTCCATCTCGTCGAAGGCTTTCCACAGCGGCCGGGGCCCCGGCCTTGCCAGGACCGGGACTGGGAAGCCCGGCCCCGGGCTTGTCCCGGGGGTCCACTTCCGCCGTACTCGCCCGTGGATATAAGCCACGGGCGAGTGGCGAGCCGAAGGCTCGTCCCTTGACATCCCGACGAGACCTGTCCCGCCGCCGGTCGGGTAGATGATGACGTCGGGCAAGGTCCAGCCCATCTGCTCGGCCAGCTCGTAGCCCATGGTCTTCTTGCCTTCGATCCGGTAGGGCTCTTTGAGGGTCGAGACGTCGAAGCGGCCGTATTTTTCGACGCCCTCCCTGGCCGCCTTACCGCAGTCGGTGATGAGTCCGTCGATCAGGGTCACGGTCGCGCCCAGGACGCGGCACTCGTTGATGAAGGGTTTGGGAACATCCGCCGGCATGAAGACATGGGCTTCCATGCCGGCCAAGGCGGCGTAGGCGCTCATGGCGCAGCCGGCGTTTCCCGCCGTCGGGATGGAGACGGACTTGACCCCGAGCTCCCAGGCCCGGGAGACGGCCACGGCCAAGCCCCGGGCCTTGAACGAGCCCGTCGGGTTCAGGCCCTCGTCCTTGATGGAGAGGTTTTCGAAGCCGATTTCCTGACCCAGCCGGACGGCCTGAAAGAGCGGCGTGAAACCCTCTCCCAGGCAAAGCTTGAATTTTATGTCCCTCAGCGGAAGCAGCTCGCGGTACCGCCACAGGGTCGGCTCCCGGAGCGCGATCGAGGACCGGCCCACGGCGGCCCGGGCGGCCGCAAGATCATAGCGGGCGAGGAGCGGCCTCCGGAACTTGGGACAAAGGTTCCACAGCTTGTCGGCCCCGAACACCTCGCCGCAAAGCCCGCATTCGAGGTGTGTCAAGTAACTGACATCCGTCATAGGAGCGTCCCGCGAGACGGTTCGCGAATGGTCTCGCTGCCCCTACCTTAGATCATTCGCGGCGGAAAAATCAAATCGGGGGTCGGCGTCGATGGGCGTCTTTTGACTTTCGCCGGAGGCCTGTGTTAGATTGGCGGCTTCCGGCGATGACCCAGAGAGAGAACAGGATCGAGACGATGCCCCCCGGCGCCGCCTTTCTTCTTATCCCGAGGAGGACCACCGATGCGGAAAAGCCTTTTTCTTCTGACCGTCATTCTCTTCGCGGCCGCGGGCTGCGCTAAGAAGGCCGTGGAACCCGCCGCCGCCGTCAACTCCCTGGTCGCGGAATTCGCCACTCCGTTCGGCGTCCCGCCCTTCGACCGGATCAAACCCGAGCACTTCATGCCGGCCTTCGACAACGGGATCGCCGACCAGAAGGCGGAAATCGAGGCCATCGTGAAAAATGGGCAGGCCCCGACCTTCGCCAACACTCTCGAGGCGCTCGACAGGAGCGGAGCGCTCCTCAAGCGGGTCGGTGCCGTTTTCAGCAACCTGAACTCGTCCAACACCAACGACCGGATGCAGCAGATCGCCAAGGACGTCGCCCCCAAGCTGGCCAAGCACGCGGACGACATCGCCCTCGACGCGGGCCTGTTCGCCCGCGTCAAAACCGTCTACGAGGGCCGCGACAAGCTCGGCCTGAACGCCGAGCAGGGCCGGTTGCTCGAGAGAACGTACAAGGAGTTCGTGAGGGGCGGGGCGAACCTCGCTCCCGACAAGCAGGCCCGGCTCCGCCGGATCAATGAGGAGCTTTCCGTCCTGACCGTGAAGTTCGGCGAGAACGTCCTCAAGGAGAACAGCGCCTTCGAGCTCGTCATCGAGAAAGACACGGACCTGACCGGCCTGCCCCCGGCCGTCGTCGCCGGCGCGGCGGAGACGGCCAAGGACAAGGGCAAGCTCGGCCGATGGGTCTTTACGCTCGCCAAGCCGAGCCTCATCCCGTTCCTCCAGTACTCCGAGAAGCGCGACCTCCGGGAAAAAATGTTCAAGGCCTACATCATGCGGGGGAACAACGGCAACGAGCTCGACAACAAAGCCAACGCGGTCAAGATCGCCACCCTCCGCGTCGAGCGGGCCAACCTCCTCGGCTACAAGTCGCACGCCGCCTACGTTCTCGAGGAGAACATGGCCAAGACCCCAGAGGCCGTCTACGCCTTCCTCGACAAGATCTGGAAGCCGGCCGTGGCGAGGGCCAAAGCCGAGGCCGCCGAAATGCAGGCGATGATCGACAAGGAAGGCCGGGGATTCAAGCTCCAGCCCTGGGACTGGTGGTTCTACGCCGAAAAAGTCCGGAAGGCCAAGTACGACCTCGACGACAGCGCCCTGAGACCCTATTTCCAGCTCGAGAACGTCCGCAACGGCGCCTACGAAGTGGCCCACAAGCTCTACGGGATCACCTTCACCGAAAGGACCGATATCCCCAAGTACCAGGAGGACGTCCGGGTCTTCGAGGTCAAGGATGCCGACGGCTCCCACCTGGGGATCCTCTACGTCGATTACTACCCGCGTCCGAATAAGGAAGGCGGGGCCTGGATGAGCAACTACCGCGAGCAGTCCGTCCGGAACGGCGTGGACATCCGGCCCGTCATCGTCAACAACGGGAATTTCTCCAAGCCGACGGCGGGCGAGC